>MDTG01076713.1_pt1 | contig 26730 bp, 24 predicted proteins | sample 811421 | NCBI WGS metagenome assembly MDTG01 (sample SAMN05326645, study PRJNA326480) | marine metagenome | isolation source: seawater | place: Pacific Ocean: South East | collected 2011
AAATATGTTCCACTATCTCCTAAATAAACTTGACCAAAAATATTGAAAACAAAGAAAATCAAAAGAGAAAAGAAGATTAAAGTTATAAAATTTAATTCCATTTCTATTGTATTAGAACTCAAATTCCATAAAAGTATTAAGGATAACAGAACAATTAAATAATAGCCTGAGACAAGGCCATTCAACCCATCTAAAAAATTACTTCCATTTATCAAAATGGCTAAGCAAAAAATTACAAAAAATAGATTAAATAAATTATTTGTTAAAAAAAAATTAAAATAATCAAATCTTAAATCATTTATTTCTAACCCTTCATAAAATGATAAAGCTAACAAAATTGTTATTTGTAAAATTAATCTTATTCTTGGGCTTGGCAAAATATTTCTATCTGACATTAGGCCCAATAACGTAATAGAAATAGTTGATAACTTTAAAAAAATTGATGCATCTTCACTAAAAATCAAAAAAACAATTAAAATATATATACCTCCTAAAACAACAGGAGATTTATTTTCAATACCAATCATTTTGTGGTCTGAATAGGAGGTGTCATCTCTTAAAATTTTTAATTTTTTTGATAATACAAAAATCGATAAAAAAATTGGTATTATTATTAGTAAATTATATAAAGCCATATCTATAATTAGCTTTTTCTAGCAAGAATAACTTTTTTTAAACCATCTTTAAAATTTATTTTTGGTGACCAACCAAGTTTTAAAATTCTACTAGAATCTAAATTCTTTTTATAAGTTCCATCTGGACTATTTTTATCAAAAAATATTTTTCCCTTAAAATTAGTATAATGAGCAATTAAAATTGATAAATTTTTAATTGAAATGCAGTCTCTAGTACCAACATTTAAAATTGGTAAACTGCCTTTAAACATTTTTTTATAATCTCCCTTAGCAGTTTTTAGACATAAATAAATAGCCGAAGCTAAATCATTAGAGTGAATAAATTCTCTTATTGGTTTGCCAGTGCCAAGCAATTTAACAAGTTTAATACCCTTTTTTTTTGCTTGTTCAAATTTTGATATCATTGCTGGAATTACGTGTCCATCAATTGAATGAAACTTATCATTTTCTCCATAAACATTTGTTGGCATTAAGCAAACTATGTCTAATTTATGATCTTCGTAGAGAGCTTCACAAAATTTAATGCCAGCAATCTTTGCAATAGCATAGCACTGATTTGTTTTTTCTAAGCTTCCAGTTAACAAACTATCTTCCTTAATTGGTGATTTTGAAAATTTTGGATAAATACAAGAAGTTCCTAAAAATATAGTTCTTTTTATTTTTTTTTCGTAAGCCAGCTTAAGAAGTGAATTTTGAATTTCAATATTTTCTAAAAAAAAATTTTTTTGGTTTGAGTAATTTGCAATAATACCACCAGCTTTTGCTGCTGCCATTACCATATAATCAATTTTTTTATTTTTAAAATAATTTTTAACTTTATTATAATCTCTTAAATCAATTTTTTTTCTATTTACTAAAATTAAATTTTTAAACCCTTTTTTTTTGAGTAAACTGCAAACTGAACTTCCTACAAGACCATTATGTCCTGCAATAAAAATTTTATCTGATTTTTTCATTGATTGTTTTTCTTAAATAATTCTATATCAGAGTCGATCATATCTTTTACTAAATCTTTTAAATTATGCTTTAGCTTATAATTAAGTTCTTTAAATGCTTTTCTTGGGTCTCCTCGCAAGTAATCTATTTCTAAAGGTCTATAATATTTTTTATCAACTTTAATAATTAATTCTTTTTTCTTGTTATTAACTAGATACCCCTTCTCATTAATACCCTTACCTATCCAAATAATTTTTAGATTTAGATATTTGCAGCATTCATTGATAAATTCTCTTACACTTAAAGTTTTTCCAGTTGCAATAACATAATCTTGTGGTTTTTTTTGTTGTAAAATTTTCCATTGCATCTCAGTATAATCTTTGGCATGTCCCCAGTCTCTTTTTGCATTAAGATTACCTAAATACAAAATATCTTGAGAGCCTAAAATTTTTTTTGCAAAGTACATTGTTATTTTTCTTGTAACAAATGTTTCTCCTCTTCTAGGACTTTCATGATTAAATAAGATCCCATTACAAGCAAAAAACCCATAAGCTTCTCGATAAACCTTAGTGATATAATAAGAATAAAGCTTTGAAACACCATAAGGTGACTTTGGGATCATTGTTGATTTTTCGTTGAATGCATTTACTTTATTTTTTTTCTCTCCAAAAAGCTCTGATGTGCTTGCTTGGTAGAATTTAGTTTTTTTTAATCCCAAAAATCTCATTGCCTCTAAAACTCTTAGCGTTCCCAATCCTGTAACTTCTGAAGTGTATTCTGGAATTTCAAAGGAATGTCCAACATGACTTTGCGCTCCTAAATTGTAAATCTCATCTGGTCTTATCTTGCTAATAACATTTACTACACTATTAGAATCAGCTAAGTCACCATAATGAAGTCTAAACTTAGAACTTTTGTGTAGGTCTTTATAAATATGATCAATTCTACTCGTATTAAAAGTAGAAGATTTTCTTTTAATACCATGAACATTGTACCCTTTGTTTAAAAGAAACTCAGCAAGATAAGATCCATCTTGCCCGGTCACTCCTGTAATTAATGCTTTTTTTTTCAATTTAATTAAAATTTTTGATTATCTTATTATAAGATAAAACTATTACACTATAAATTGAAAATATAAAATTTTTTTTTTCATAGATATAATATAATTTAAAAGCATCAATAATTTTTTGAAAAGTGTTTGATGATAGAGATTTTTTAGACTTTCTCCAAAAAGATAGATTTTGATTTAGATGTTTCAACTTAAATCCCTTTCTAGCTAATTTAAGCCAAAGAGCATAATCTTCTTGTGTTTTGAGATTCGGGAAAGAAATTTTTGAAATTAATCTTTTATGTATCATGACTGTATTGAGTCCAATAAAATTTGAACTATAAAGATTGCTATAATTTGCATCAAAAAGAACTTTTCTTTCACTAATAACTTTATTTTTTTCATCAATAATGCCATATGAAGTGAATGAAAAATCATATGAATTTTTTTCCATAAAATTCATTTGGTTAAAAAGTTTATTTTTTTTCCATAGATCGTCTGAGTCAATAAATGCTAAGTACCTTCCTTTTGATTTCTTTATACCAATATTTCTAGACCGTGCTACACCTAAGTTTTTATTATTAATAATTATTTTTTTTCTTTTTATCTTATTTAAAATTTTTTTTACAAACTTTACTTCGTCTTTATTTTTATCGTCATAAACAAAAATAAGTTCATAATTTTTATAGGATTGAGATAAAATCGAATTTATAGTCTTTTTGAAAAATTGTTTTTTTCTAAAGTAGGTTATTACTATAGATATTAGAGGATATTTATTCATTTTTTTATATAAAAAATATAATTATTTTTTTTCTTTATCTTTAGGTAAGATGAACCTTTAACACAAGTCGATGGAATTCCCCAACAGGCACCTTTTGTTAAATTAACTTTATGTCCATCAATCATTATAGGTTCATACTTTTGATCCTTAATCCAGAATAGTGGAAAATTTGCAAAATTATTGTGATGATTTTTTGAAATAGATAATTCATTGTTTATTCTTGTTACATTTTTAATTAAAAAAACTGAGTAAGAAATTATAAAAATGATTGTAAGTTTTTTCACATTTTCCTTAACAGAAAAATCAATTTTTTTTGCAGCAAAAACAGAGAAAGGATAGATTATTATTAAAAAAACAACAATATATCCAGCGTATCTTAGGGTAGGAAAATTAAAAAACCATAGAAAAAAAATTAATAAAAGATGTAAATAAAAAATTTTAATTCTAGGGACATCTTTAAATATTTTTTTTTTTGAAAAAATATTTTTTATGTAAAAAGATGAAAAAACAAGTATAAGAAAAATTGCAACCAATAAAAAATCTGAAAATTTACCAATAAAATAAACAGAAAACCAGTGTGGTAGCCAATTAATATTCTTTATATAGTCTTCACTATTTTCTACAGAAATATTTGGACCTGCTCCGCCCTTTGCCCAGAGTTCATAATAAAAATTTAGATAGCTTATTACATCTGAACTTACTGCCCAATCAAATTTTTCTGAAAAACATAGAGTTTTAACTGGATATATAAGACAACCTGTTGCAGAAAAGTTTAAAAAAATGAATATAGCTAATGGTGCAAAAATAAAGATCAAGAAATTTGATTTTATCAAGTTAAGAAAAAAAAAATTTTTATTTTTAACAACCAGGAAAAACATCAGGTAAAAAGATGAATATATAACCGATATAAACTTTAAGGTAACAGCAAAAGTTATCAATATTAATGAAATCTTTAAATAGTAAATTTTCTCAACCTGACTAATTTTTTCATTATAAAAAAATTCTAGCAAATAAAAGATAAACATAGAAATAATTATTTGACCAGAAAGATCTGAACCAAATTCTGCTAATCGCGCAAATTTTGTTAAAAATAAAATTAATAAAAAACTAAGTAGAATGTTAGATAAATTTAAGTTTTTTTTATTTTTAAAATATATCTCGAATAATAGAAAGGTTATGAAAAATGTAAGGAATAATAAATTTGTTAAATTAAAAAGATAAAAATTAAATAACGGAAGATAGTTTAAAGACATAATCATAAAAAGAGAACTAATATGTTTAAAGCCGTGATTTAGATTTCCAAGACCAAATTGAAGTTTTTGTTCAGCAAATTGTAAAGAATTTGGCAAATGATAATAACCAAAATCTTCATTTGTTTTTGCCATTAAAATTGAAATAAATAAAAAAATAAAAATAATAAAAGTATATTTTGTTTCTTTGAAAAAATTTTTATTCAAAATTGCTAAACATAACAAGCCAAGTAAAATTATTGTCAAATTGTGAATATAATTATGTGAAAAAAGTAAATGTGTATAGCTGGAGATAATACTTAAAGAAAAAAGTCCTAAAATTCCTATTAAACCATAATTAAAATTTAATTTTTCAGACCGCAACAATTTTACCGTTAGAAGACCATAGCCGATAGTAGAAAATAAAATTATTAAGGAAAAAATAAAAAAAAGAATAAGCGTAGAAATCGTCATGATTAAAACAATTTTACTAAATTTTTATAATGATGAAATAGAGTAAATTTTTTACTTTGCTTTAGACTATTTAATTTTATTTTGCTAGAGTTTTCTAATTTTATAAAATATTTAAATTTCTCCAGAAAATTTTTTAAGTTGTTACTTTCAAAAACAACTCCATTAAAATTATCTTTAATTAACTCAATAGGGCCCGGCCATGCATTAGAAGAAAAAACTATTGATTTGCAGAATGATGCTTCTATTAAAACAAAACCGGGATCCTCCCATAATGAGGATAAAATAAAACCTCTTGAATTTTTAAAATATGGATAAATGTTTTCAACATAGCCTAGCAAAATAATATTATCTTGCAGGTTATTTTTATTTATAAATCTTTTTAAATTTAACTCTTCTTCACCACTTCCGGCTATAGCTAGCTTAATATCTTTATTTTTTTTAATTAGTTCCTTAAAAGCTTTACATAAAAACATAAAGTTCTTTTGTTTGGTTAATCTGCCAACAGATAAAAAAAAATTTCCCAAATCTATTTTTTCGTTTTTTTTCTTATTTATCTCATTAACATAAATTATTGGATCATATAAAAGTTTTAGTTTTGAGGAGTCCACAAGGTTTAAACCTTTAATATAATTTAATGTATTGTTTGTTGGGCATGTAATCAAATATATTTTCTTAAATGCAGTTTTCCATAAAAGTCTTCTTAAAAAATTCATTCTTGGATATCCAGAAATTCTTAAAATAAATTTTGTCTCGAAATTAAAAAGTATCAAAAGAATTAGTGGCAAAGAAGTAACGAGATGTATAAGTAGATAATTTGGTTTATCTTTTTTTAAAATTTTTCTTAATGGAAAAAAACCAAAGAAAAAAAAAATTAAAAAAGAAAATCTGCTTCCTATAAATCCTTCTTTGGGTAAAAACTTTGTGAAATCCAAATTGTAATAATTCAAAAATTTGATTTTCTCAGTTTTTTTTATATTTTGAAAGTTATTAAACTCTCCAAAAAAATTAAAAATAAATGGTTCATAATTTGAACCAAAAAGATTTAACGAATGAGCTGAATTTATTACTGCTTTGCAAGTAGCAATTGGGGATAAAAATGGTGACCAATAGTAGATTTTTTTTCTCAAGGTATTTCTAATTTGTAATTCTAGTGTATTAATATTATTAAAATATAACTTATTAAACAAATAAATTAATTAAAATATCTGAATGAATGATTTTGATTATAAATTAGATCACTCTCTAGTCCCTTTAGTTAAAAAAATTAATAAACCGATAATTTTAGAATTAGGAGTTCAAAAAGGCAGATCTACAAAAAAATTTTTAAAAATTTGTGAACAAAACAAAGGAAAACTTTTTTCTGTCGATATAGATGACTGTTCTAATGTTTCTAATGATCTAAACTGGAAGTTTTTAAAAACAAAAGATGATAATTTTGATTTTATTCAATCAGAAATTGGGGAAAAAATTGACATATTATTTGTAGATACTTTGCATGAGGCCAATCACGTAAAAAAAATATTATATGGTTATTATCCAATGATTAAAAAAGACGGATATATATTTATAGATGATATCTCACATTTGCCTTATTTAAAAAATAAGGATAGGAATAATTTTTATTGTGAAATAAATAATAAAGAAACTTTTGAAATTTTGATCTCTATTTACTCTGAAAATATTGAGAATTTTGATTTAAGTTTCTCATTTATTTCATCTGGATTAGCAATATTAAAAAAAAAAAACGATAATAATTTAATGATGAATAAGAAATTATTTTTTAGAAATGAATCTTTCAAGAACACCTTAAGAAAATTATGGAGAAAAATGAAAAAAGATTAATTTTATTTATGCCTTCTATGGAAGGAGGAGGTGTAGAAAAAAATTTAATTATTATTTCTAACTATTTAAGTAAAAAAATTAAAAACATAGCTTTAATAACATTTGATAAAAAATTTAAAAAAAATTTTAATAAAAAAATCGAAATTTTAAGTCCAAAAAAATTTAAAAAGAAAACCTATTCAAAATATTTCAAATATTTAATTTGTATCTTTATACTGTTAAATGAAATAATTTTAAAAAAAAATATAATTGTTTTTTCTTTTCAAGCAAATATTTATTGTATAATTTTATGTAAAATATTTGGTATTAAAATTATTTCTCGTTCTAACTCATCACCATCGGGATGGAATAAAAATTATATAAAAAGTTTTATTTTTAAATATTTTTTTAAAAAATGTGATTTAGTTATCGTTAATAGTATAGAATTTAAAAAACAAATAAAAAATGTCTTCAATAAATCTTCTCAACTAATTTATAATCCTCTAAATAAAAAAGAAATAATAAAAAAAAGTAAAATAAAAACTAAATTTAATTTTTTCGATAATTATAACGGTTTAAAAATTATTAATGTTGCAAGATTTACAGATCAAAAAGATCACTTAACATTGTTAAAGGCTTTTAATATCGCAAATAAAAAAATCAAATGTAGACTTTTAATAATTGGTTATGGCGCAAATAAAGATATTATTAAAGAGTTTATAAAGCTTAACAAATTAAACAAAAATATAAAATTATTAAATTTTACTAAAAATCCTTTTCCTTATATTTCTAAATCAAATTTATTAGTTTTAAGTTCGATATATGAGGGTCTCCCAAACGTCTTGCTTGAAGCAATTACACTTAAAAAATTTATTATATCTACCAATTGTCCAACTGGACCTTCTGAAATATTACAAAATGGAAAATTAGGTTTTTTATATAAAATGGGTGATTTTGAAAAACTTGCAAAACTGCTAATTAAATATAAAAAAAATCAAAATTATAAAAATATTACAATTAAAGCTTTTAAAAGTTTAGATAGATTTGATTATAATAAAAATTGTGAAAAATACTTTAAAACTATATTAAAAGTAGATCGTGAAAAATAAAATTAAACCATTTTTATTTGACAATATTGCAGAACCAATAATAGATAATAATTACAAAAATTATTTGCAAAATAAAATAGAATTTCACAGTTTTGGAAAAAAAAACCCAAAAAAATTTTTTTATGTAATACAAAGATCGCCGGGCGCTGGCTTATTTTCTAATCTCACTTTTGTATTAAATCATCTTTTAATAGCCAAAAAATTAAATGTTATTCCCATCGTCGATATGGAAAACTTTATTACAATTTATAACGAAAATAAAAAAATAGAGAATAACTATAATGCTTGGAATTATTATTTTGAACCACTTAATAATTATAAACTGAAAGATGTTTACCAAAGTAAAAATGTTTTTATAACAAAAAAAGAATTTTTTAAAAATTTTGACCACAAAATATATAATTTCAAAAAATTTGAAAAAGTTAAGAATTTGATTAAAGTAAAAAAAAATATAGTCAAAATTGTTGAAAAATTTAAAAAAAATAGTTTTAAAAAAAAACCTATTTTAGGCATTCATTACAGAGGAACAAGTTATAAAACCTCTGCAGGACATCCGTATCCACCAACAAAAAAGCAAATGATAGATTTAATTAATAATGAACTAAAAAAATTTAAATTTTATAAAATATTTTTTTGTACAGAAGATAAGGAAATGTTTGAAACAATTAAATCAAATTTTGGATCAAAACTGATTTATTATAATTCTTATAGATCCTATAAAGATAATGCGTTTAAAATTTACCCACGAAAATTACATAGATATAAATTGGGCCAAGAGATACTCATTGAAAGCTTAATTTTAGCAAGCTGTAAACGTTTTATCTTTGTGCAAACTAATGTTAGTAATTTTGTGAGGTTTTGTAATCCAAAAATTAATTGTAGATCAATTAACAATGGTCTTAATAGTCAAAATGAATATTTAGCTTTTTATATGTGGTATTTAAAAAAAATTTTACCTAGTTTTTTTTTCGGTTTTAAAGCAATTAGATAAATCTTCAATCCATAAATTAAGCAGTTCTAGTTCCTTGAGTGGGAAAAAATTTTTACCACATAATACTTCATAACATTTTTTTAAATTAATAATATAATTTTTAGAACCCTTTTTAATCTTTATTGTTTCTAAAATTTTAATTAATCTTTTAATATTTGTATAAACTTCTATTTCATCTAATAAATCTTTCTGTAAATTATGTTGATTTCTTATTTGTTTTATATTTGGTGAATGAAAAAGAGTTACTTGATTATTTTTATTTAATATAAATTGAGCAATAATACCTCTCCAAATATCAGTTGCTCTCATTGAACAAAATGAAGGTAGATACATAAGTGGAAAAGAATCTTTAAACCATGTTGTGTTTTGACTATTCGTTGGAGAAAATGTTTTTCCGGTAACGCCCAAATTAGTTTTATCTTTAAATTTTATATTTAAATTTTTATTCATTAATCTATAAATTGCATCTACATCAGGATTTCCATTGCATAGGCCTTGTTGTAGAAAACAATTTATTTTTCTTTTTGTAAATTTATTTTTTTTTATATCCAAAATATTTTCTATTGGAAAACCTCTTTGCCAAATAATATTTTTATCTTCTAAATAAAATCTATAAACATTATAAAAACCCTTATCTTTTACGATTTTAATATTATGTTTTATCTTTCTATCTCTATAAAAAGATTTATATGGATAATTATCATCATCAGTTTCAATTATAATGTCAGCTCCCTCAGAAATTGAAAACAAGTAACCTAAATTTTTTCTTGTATAACTATTTAATGGTAATTTTTTAGCTAATTTAAAATTTGAATTAGTCTGTTTCTTTACACTCCAAAAATTTCCAAAAGGTAATTTATAACTTTTAGGTGTTTTTTTGTCACCAACTACATGAAAAGACCATTTTTTTTTTTTACAATTTTTTGAAATATTAATAATATTTTCGTTTATTTTATTAATTGTAGTTATAACAACAGAAGTTTTATTGTGCATTTTATCAGTTAATAAATTAAAACCATTTTTAAAACAACAAATTTATAAATATTAATAATGTCAAAAAATATATTAAAAAGATTCTTAACAAATACCGGGCCTAAACCAAATTTTACAAAAAAATTCATTAATAAATACAAAATTCTGGATAATATTATTATAAAAAATTTTGGTGAAAAAAACCCATCTAAAATATTCTATGTAATAAAAAGGACACCTGGAGCAGGAATGTTCTCCAATTTAACTTTTGTATTAAATCATCTCAAAGTAGCAAAAAAATTTGATTTTATTCCTATTGTGGACATGCAAAACTACCCATCCATATATAATGAGTCAAAAAAAATTAATGGTTCAAAAAATTCTTGGGAATATTATTTTAAAAAATTATCAAACTATTCTCTTTCAGAAGTCTATAAAAGTAAAAATGTTTTAATAACTGATGATTATTTTGAAAAAAATATGTCTCTGGATATAACCCAAATATCTGGTTTTAAAAAATTAAAAAAAAATATTCAATTTAATAAAAACTTAATAAATGAATTTAAAGTTTTATATAAAAAGCTGTTCAAAAATGAAAAAAATATTTTGGGTATACACTTTAGAGGAACTACTTATAAGACTGCAAGAGGCCATGCTTTTCCTCTAAGTAAGAAACTAATGATAGAAAATATTAATTACTTGATAAATAAATTTAAATATAAAAAAATTTTTTTAGTGACTGAAGAAGATAAATATCTTGAATATTTTAAAAAAGTTTACAAAGAAAAATTAATATACTGTAATTTTTATAGATCAAAAAAACAAGATGCATTTAAAATATACCCTAGAAAATTACACAGATATAAATTGGGTAAAGAAATAATATTAGAAACACTTCTGCTATCAAAATGTAAAGGGCTTACATTTGTAAAATCAAATGTAAGTTCAGCTTCACTTTTTTTTTCAAAAAAAAAAAATAAAAACTCACCCTCTTTTTATAGGATATAATTCTAGAAATAAGTTTGTGGCTAGATGGCTATGGTACATTAAAAAACTACTACCTAAAAATCTAGGCGGGCTTAAATTAAATTAATAATTTTTACTTAGTTTAATATATTTTTTATAATATATATTTGTTAGATAATCTTTGTATTTTGCCGAAGTGTGATACAAGCTATCACCTATTTGATCATAGGTAAGGCACTTAATTTCTTTATCATATAAAATTTTTAAACTATTGAGCTCTTGGTTAATTCTATTAAAGAATTCAATATTTTTATCATTACATGATTTTTCATAAATAGGTCCGTGAAGGTAAATACATTTGATATTAAATTCGATACACAACTTTAAAATTTTTTTAAGAAAGTGTGATTTATTTTTATTAAAATCTTTGCTTTCAAACACTATTTTGGCATCTTCTGAGATTTTAACACCATGTTTCATAAAATCATTAATAATTAAATTAGAGTAATCTTTTTTAGATTTATTAAAAATTAAGTTGAAATAAAAATTTTTTATCTCATATAAATTTTTATCTAAATAATTAAGATATTTTAAAAAAAAGTTTTTTTGTTGGCTTATATAATCAAAGCCAGAAAATTTAACATTTTCTTGCCATGAGTAAACATTGTTTACAATAATAACGGTTTTAAGATTTTTATTTTTTTTTAAAATTTCTTTTAGAAATGCATATGATCCTGCAAATGAAAAATTTCCTGTTAATGCCATATTAGATGTTTTTTTGCTTTGAAAGATTAGACCAAAAATCTGCATTTATAGCATGACCGAGAGAGCTATCTCCTAAAAAAATAGTTGTTTGATTCTCATTTATTTTCACAAGTTGATGATTGACTAACTCCTGTTGGAGGGATTTAAATCCTAAATTATTTGCTAATAGTATTAAAATATTAAAAAACAAAAATATAGAAAAAACTATTAAAATTTTAATAAACAAATATTTTTTAATTTCTATTTTCATTTAAAATTTAAAATATAAAAATTCAACACTGTTAGTCATAAACCATAATGATAATACAAATCCAATTATAGAATATGATAAATATTTAAAATTAGGTCTAAATTCTTTTAAAAAAATATTTGAATTTCTTGTATTTACGCAGATATAAAATGATAAAATTAATATTACTACTGCCCTAATAAATGGATATGAGTTTAAATCATATATTGAATGGAAGCTTGTAAAATTAATTATGGATGAAATATCAAATAAAGATTTGAACATATTAATTGCATCTTCAAAACTTGAAGATCTAAAAAATACAAATGAAGAACTTACATAAATAAATGTAAAAAACCATTTGATTTTATCATTAATAATATTTTTAAAAGAAAATATATTATTGAATACAATTGCAACTCCATGCATTAATCCAAACATTACAAAATTCCATGAAGGACCATGCCATATTCCAGCAATAAAAAAAACAAACAGTGTTACAAATGAAGTTGTAATAATATTTATATTAGTGAATGATCTTAATATTGGAACATAAATATAAAAAGTTAAAAAATTTGTAAGAGTAATGTGCCATCTTTGCCAAAATTCTTTAATTGACTTTGCTTTAAAAGGACTGTCAAAATTTATTGGTAATCTTACATTAAAAATTAATGCTGACCCAGTAGCCATATCCACATATCCGCTAAAATCAAAATAAAACTGAAATGTAAAACATAGCAATGAAATCCATGAATCTATAAATGTTAAATTATCAATATCAGCAAAACCTATAGAAGAAATAGTTGCTAAATTATCTGCTAGAACAACTTTTTTAAACAAGCCTATTAACAAAATTAATATACCAGTAGAAATATTGTGAAAATTAATATTTGAAAAATTCTTTTTTTCAAATTGAGGACAAATATGATTATATTTACAAATTGGCCCTGCAATTAATTGTGGAAAAAAGAAAATAAATAAGAAGTAATTTGTGAATTTAAATTTATTTATCTCATTGTCATAGCTATCAACCAAAAAAGCTATCTGTTGAAAAGTAAAAAAACTTATTGCAAGAGGAAAAGGTAAGTTCAATTTTTTTAAATTAGAAGAAAAGAGGTAATTATAGTTTTCAATAAAAAAATCTAAATATTTAAAAATAATCAACATAAATATATTTATAGAAATTCCTATAAATAATATTAATTTTTTTTTATTAAATTCAGATTTAGTTAAAATTTTATAAATAAAAAAATTTATAAAAATTGAAAAAAAAATAAGGAATAAATAATTTATATTCCACCATCCATAAAAAAAAATACTTGCAAAAATTAAAGTTGGTTTTGAATAATTTTTATTACTTAAAAAAAAAAGTAAAAATACAATTGGAATAAAAAAAAATAAATATTCAATTTTATTGAACAGCATTATTTAAGGAATTTTATAATCGATTTTATAGAATTTAATTTTATAGAATCTGTGGTAGAAATTTTTTTTTTTTTTAATTTTTCTAGTTCTAATATTATTCTAACATGATTTAAACTATCCCAAGTATCAAAATCATTAGCACACGATTTTTTTGTAATTTGACTTTCTTTAACTTTTATAATTTTTGCAATTAATCTAAAAATTTTTTTTTCCATTTATCTAATTTTTTTTAATTGTTTTTTTTATTTTTTTAATTAAATTCTTATCATTAATTGTGCTTATATCTCCTGAAATCTTATCATCATTGATGTTTCTTAATAATCTCCTAAGAATTTTACCACTTTTTGTTTTAGGTAATTGATCTAAATAAAAAATATTTTTAGGCAAGGCATAAACACCAAAATTTTTTTTTATAATCTTATATATTTTATTATCTAGAGATTTTATTTTTTTTGATTTTTTGACAACAAATAAATTTATTAAATTCCCAGCTAACTCATCAGGAGATGAAATAACTGCACATTCTGAAATTAAATCAATTTCTAAAACTGTAGATTCAATTTCTTCAGACCCTATTCTGTGCCCTCTAATATTAATTACATCATCAACTCTTCCATGTATATTAATATAATTTTTAGTCTTAGTGGCAAAATCAAATAATCTAAAATAGTTTTTTTTATCCCAATATTTATCCCATTCTTTTTTTCCATTTAACAACTTAATCATGCATCCAGGCCAGCTATTTCTAATTTTAAATTCTTTCTTTTCTTTATTTAAATTTGAAATTTTTATATTATTATTAGCCAACGTTCCAACTGAACCATGTGGAGAAAAAATAATTTTATCTGAATAACTTGGAGATGATATTATTCCTCCTGTTTCTGTTTGAAAGTAAGTATTAACAATAGCATTATTTTTATCATTAAATTTTTCTGCAAACCACAAACCCACATTTGGTGCTAGCGGTTCTCCCATTGAACCGAGTGTATTTAAATATTTTGTTTTAAATGAATTAGTTGGAAATATAGTTTTCATTAGTCTTATGAGAGTAACTGGTAGATATAGAACACTAACACCAATATTTAAAACTTTTTTCAAAAACTTAACATCTAATAAGTCAATTGGCCTTTCAACAATGACTGTGGAACAGCCAATTGTTAGTGGTCCGAACAATGCATAAGTATGACCATTAATCCATCCTGCATCTGATGCTGTTAACATAATCGAATTATCTTTTAATCCAAATTTCTTTATACAAGTATATTTTGCATATAGAAGATATCCTCCTAGTCCATGAACTACACCCTTTGGAACGCCGGTTGAACCTGATGTAAATAATGTAAAAAATTCATTTGTACTTTTTAGAGATTTAAATTCAATTTTTTTATTCTTTTTATTTTTTAATAAGTTTATTTCGCTAAAAAAAATTAGTTTAGATTTATTAAATTTTTTATTTTTAAGAAAATTTTTTTTGTCAAAAAAATTTGATCTCGCTGCTCTGGAAATAAAGACCTCTGGTTTAAAAATTTTAATTCTCTTCAAAATTGCATTTTCAGGTAGGTCCTCAAATAATACTGAAAAATGTATACCAAGGGAACCTAATGCCAACATAGCCGCAGCAGTTTCTATAGATGCTGAGCCATGGATAATTACTCTATTAATTTTTTTTATATTTCTTGTTTTAGATTTAAATTGAATAATAAAATTAATAATAATTTTTTCTAACTCTAAGTAACTAAATTTTGAAAGCCTTTTTTCTTTATTAAAAAAATAAATTGCAATTTTTTTTTTATTTTCTTTTCTAAAACAATTATCGAATAAATTTAGCCTTCCATCTGGAAACCACATTGGTGAATTATTTTTTTTTACAATCAAAGATTTTTTTGGTTTTTTTCTCCACTCGAGTTTGCTCGAGAGTTTTAACCAAAAATCAGTGTACATTAATTAATTTGTTGCAATAAATATAAATAATTATAGTCTTTCTAAAATTTTAATTATTACTTTAAAAAACTTTGATTTCAACTGTAAAACGATAACATTAAATGAAATATTTAATTAATTCTCCATCTCTATCAGCATTAGAAAAAAAATACGTAAATGATGTATTAAAAAGTACTTGGCTTTCAAGTAATGGAAAGCATACCTTAGAATTTGAAAAAAAAGTTTCAAAACTTTTAAATATAAAAAATTCTTTAGCTGTTCAGAGCGGAACTGCAGCCCTTCATCTAGCTCTAAAAACATTGGGATGTAATTACGGAGATAGAGTAATTCTTCCTAATTATTCTTGTTCATCAAATTTAACTTCTGTAACACAATGTGGGGCTATACCTATTATTGTAGAAGTAGAAGAAGCTACATTAGGACTAGACATAAATTTATTAAAAAAAGCAATTATTAAATATAAACCGAAAATAGTCCAGCTTGTCCATGTTTATGGATTTCCTGCAAAAGATACTATTGAAATTGTTAAATTGTGTAAGAAAAAAAAAATTTCTTTAGTTGAAGATTTTAGTGAAGCATTAGGAGCTAAAATAAATAATAAGTACGTTGGCTCGTTTGGTGACATTGGTGTTTTTTCAATTAGATCAGAAAAAATGATAGGAGTTGGAGAAGGTGGGGTAATAGTTACAAATAGCAATAGTAAATATATTTTAGCGAACAGATTAGCGTCAAGAAATTCTCCTTTTAGAGGAAAAAGAGATCCTTATTGGAAAAAATACCATTCATTAGGTGAGGGATATAACTACAAACTTCCACATTTGCTTGGTGCTATTGGCAGGGGTCAAATTGAAAGATTTAAGAAAAATATTTTGCCAAAAAAAATTAAAATTGGAAAAATTTATTCAAAGTTGTTTAATGATAAAAACTTTAGAATAACTCAAAAATTTTATAAAGGAAGTGTTCCTGTATACTGGTTAAATTCAGTTTATTTTAAAAATATCTCAAAAAATAAAATTAGAAAAATTGGTTTAGATTTGCAAAAAAAAGGGATTGAAGTGAGATCTGGTTTTTGGCCACTAAATTTAATTAAGTCAATAAAATCTAAGTATGTATATAAAAAAAAAATTAGTAAAAAAATTTTTGAGAAAACATTGGTATTACCTTCTAATACTCAGCTTTCAGTAAATGATGTTAGGTTAATAAAAAAAATTATAATTAATAATTTATAAATTTAAATGAAAGTAAAAAAAATATTATTATATGGTGCAAAATCAACGGGATTTATAATTTATGAAATGTTAAAGGAAAAAAAAATTAATCCTAAATTTTTATTTGATCCTTTTCAAAAAAAACCATATTTTAAAAGTAATTTAATTTTTTCTTATAAAAAAAAAGATTTTAAAAATTTTGTTAGTAATTCAACACATTTTGTAGTTTGTATAGCAAGAGAAGATGGTAAATCACGTTATATGATTTCTAAACAGTTTGAAAAATTAAATCTTAAGCCGATAAATATAATTTCTAATAAATCTGAAATTCATAAATCTGTAAAAATGGGCAGTGGATTTATTTCTTTACCAAAGTCATACGTAAACAGAGGTACTAAAATAGGAAATTATACATTATTAAATACTGGCAGTATGATTGATCATGAGTGTGAAATTGGAAACGGGGTTCACCTTATGGGAGGGTGTTACCTGGCTGGGAGAGTCAGGGTTGATGATTTTGCTTCTGTAGGTGCTACCGCAACAATATTGCCAGACGTAAGAATAGGAAAAAATAGTATTGTTGGAGCAGGTTCGGTAGTAACAAAAGATGTTAAGCCTAATACAGTGGTAGTTGGAAATCCTGCAAGATATTTAAGAGATAATAACCCAGTTTATAATTTAAAAATTTTTAAATGAATCAACAATGGAAAAGAAAGAAATTAATGTTGGTTTTATAATTAATTATAGATTAGATGGATGGTTAGGTGTAACCAACTATTATATTAATTTATTTAATGTAATAAATACTTTTAATAAAAAAAAAAAGTATAAAATTAAAATTAATATATTATCAGATAATAATTTAACAAATAAAGAAAAAACTTATTTCAAAGGATGTAAAATATTACAAAGTGATATTTTTAATAGAAGAAGTAAAATTTTAAAATTGTTAAATTTATTTTTATTAACAATTTTTGGAAAAAATTTTATTTATGAAAATTTTTTAATAAATAATAATATACATATTATTTCTCATACATCTTTTTTGGGTAAAAAATCTAAAATACCAAGTTTAAAATGGTTTCCAGACTTTCAAGAAATACATTTTCCCGAAAACTTTAGCTTAAGGCAGAGAGTGGCAAGAAAAATTGATATTATTTTATCACAAATTCATTCAACTAAAATTCTTATAAGTAGTAAATCTGTTTTAAAAGATTTAAAAAAAATTAGTACGATCGCCTATAATAAAAGTTTAGTTCTGCATCATTATAATTTAATTAATATAAAAAAAAATATTAATATTAAACAGATTGAAAAAACATATAATATAAAATTACCTACAAATTATATTTATTTACCAAATCATTATTGGAAGCATAAAAACCATATTACAGTTTTCAAAACAATTAATTATTTAAATAAAAAATATAAAAAAAAAATATATTTAGTCACTACTGGAAATAATAGTGATTATAGATTTCCAAACTATAAAAATTTTTTAAATAATTTTTTAGAAAAAAATAAAATAAAAAATCAAGTTTTGCATATTGGAATTGTAAAAAAAGATGAAGTGTATTCCTTGTTTAAAAATAGTTTTTGTATTATAAATCCTTCTTTAAGTGAAGGCTGGGGAAATGCTGTGGATTATGCAACTTTTTTTAAAAAAATAATATTATTGTCAAAGATCCCGGTTCATTTAGAACAAAATCCTTCAAATGGAGTTTTTTTTAAAGCAAAAAATTATAAAGATTTAGCAAAAAAAATTTTAATTCTTTACAATAAAAAAAGTTTTAAGAAAAAAAAATTTAATAAAAGTGAGAATAATTCTTTAAGATTTTATAAAAATTATCATAAAATTATCTATTCTTTTTTTTAATTCTATCTAAAAAATGATAAAAAAATTTATCTATATGTTTTATAAATTTATACAAAACAATTATAAATATTAAAAATTTGCTCTGATTATTATCTATTCTAATTTGAATTTCTTCTTTAAAATGATCTACAAATTTTATTTTGCTAGAAAAACCACCTCTTCTAAAAATACCAAAAACCTCTTCTTTAGTTGTTGCAACTCCTCTTAATTTATTTTTAACTATCATTCTATAAAGATAGTCATAATCTGATGAATACTTGTATTTTAAATTATAATCTCCCACTAACTTGGCTGATGAAGTTCTTATATAAAATCCTGTTGAATGACTACTATAAAATCCCCAGCTAAATTTAACTTTCCATTTTTTATATCCATGCAAAACTCCCCAATGTTTTTTAACTGCTCCGAAAATAAAATCTGGATAATCATTTTGAAGTATATATTTTTTTAATATTGAGAATGCTTCCGGAAGAAGAACATCGTCTGAATTTAAAAATCCAATATAATCACCCTTAGCCTCTCTCATTCCTTTGTTAAAACCATCATAAATTCCATCATCTTTTTCAGATATAAAATAGCTTATTTTAGATTTATATTTTTTTATAATTTCTAAAGTTTTATCAGTAGAGCATCCATCAATAACTATATGCTCAAAATTTTGGTATGACTGACTATGAAGACTTTTTATTGCCTCCTCTAAATACATTTCACCATTTTTGACAACAGTTATAACGGAAATTAATGGACTTTTATTTAACATTTTTTATTATTTTACTGTCTTAGTTTAAAAAAAAAATATATATAATTTTTATCATTATATGATTAACATAATAAGAGATATTTTTAATTTAAATAATTGGAAAATTTTAATCAATAACCCTAGTTACGCAAAAAAAAAACTGATTACTCGTTTTTTTTCTTACCCAAGTAAAAGAGTGGGTAACAATAAAAATAAATTTATAAGAAATTTAAATGTTGATTTTTGGATTTATTTTGCGAAAAAAAATAGTAATTTTAAAAAATTTTTTTTTGAAGAATCTAGCTATAAAAAAGTAGATTATGTATTTGATTATAAAAATAATTATAAAACTTTATCCAAGAATACAATTGAAAGTCTTGAGTCAAATGGAATAGCAATATTAAAAAATATATTGCCTGGAAAGGAACATAATTATGCAAAAAAAAAGTTTAATGATTTAAATAATCAAAATATTCAAGATAAAAATTGGCTGATACCACCAAAAGATATAAGTAAAGATGATGATGTTAAACTAACTTGGGCTCAAGATGATATTGAAAAATATGATGTTTTAAAAATTATAAATGATGATTTAACTAAATTAATTTATGGAATACCACTAGAAACAAATGCTGAGTATTTTTTTCACAAATCAAAAAACTTGCCTGAAAAAATAATCAAAGGTGACAATCATTTACACATGGATAGATTCATTCCAAATTTAAAACTTTACTATTCTCCTTTTAAAATTGACAAGGACTCAGCACCTTTCCAATACGTTATGGGAAGTCATAAAATAAATAAAAATTATATTAATTATTGGAAAACCTCTAAAAATTGGGACGAGTATGAAGATTTTAAAAATAAAAATGAGTATTTAGAAAAAATGAAAAATAATAATTCTAATTTATTAGAACTTGAAGAAAATTGTTTAATAGCAGCATTAACAAATGGTTTACATGGAAGAACAGCATTTTTAAAACATAAAGATAGAAAAGTTATTTTTCTTACCTATAATTCATATAATAAAATTTCATTATTAAACCCAAAAAAATTTAATTAATGTTAAAAACTATTATTAATTTTTTAAAGAAAAAAAAAATTTTACTACAATATAAAAAAATAAATAAAAAATTATTTTATAAAAAATTTCATACTAATAATGTTATCTTGGTAGAATTTAATGCTTTTCATTCAGATCATTTATTTTTTTCTTACTTCTCAAATGTATTATCAAAAAAATATAAGGCAAGAATTATTGCTTTTTATAATTTTAAACTTATTGCTTCAAAACTAAAAGATAGCTGGATAACAAAATTAAAATGGTTTTTTTCAAATTTATTAAATTATAATAATTTTGGAGTTTATAGATCTTTTGGTGTTGAGAGTTTTATAAAACCAAATATTGATAAAAATTTAGAAAATTCTTCAATTAAAATTTACAATAAATTAATAAAAAAAATAAAAAAAAAAGAAGATATATATAAAATTTATGTAAATAAGGCTTTTTTAGGTGATTTAATTTATGATTCTTACCTAAAATATAATTATGCACCAACAATAGATATAAATAGTAAAAAATTTAAAATCTTTTTATATGAGTTTATTTGTCTTCATCAATATTGGGAAAATTATTTTAAAAATAATAATATTAAGGCTGTTCTCGGTGTACATGCTCACTACAGTTATGCAATTTTATTCAGGGTCGCATTTAAATTTAACATACCTGTTTATGTCCATAATGAAGGGAAAGTCTTTTATTTAAATAATAAAAACCAATATCAATTTTCTGAATATAGATTCTTTAATAAAATACATGCCTCTTTTTCTCTAAAAGAAAAAAAAGAGTGTTTAAAGATAGGAGAAAGTTTAATTAAAAAAAGAATCAGTGGAGAAAAAAGAGGTAATATTGGTTCGACATATATTTCAAAATCTTCATTTAACAAAAGTGATAAATTGGTGCTTAAAAGAAATAATAAAATTAAAATCTTAATTTGTACTCAAGATTTTTTTGATGCAATTAATGTGTACGGTAAATTTCATTTTGTTGATTTTGTAGAATGGTTAAATTTTTTAGGCAAACTATCAAATATTACAAAATATGATTGGTATATTAAAGACCATCCAAATTATTCAGGCAAGTATAAAAAATATCAACCTTTTACTACAAATGTTACTAAAGAAATAATTAAAAAATATAAAAATATAAATTATTTGAAACCAGATACTAAACATAATGAAATAATTAAAAGTGGAATAGATTACGTAATTACTGTTTTTGGATCAGTATCTTTCGAATATCCATACTTTGATATTCCAGTAATTACTTCAACAAGAAACATCCCTACTATAAATTATAATTTTAATTTACATACTCATAATAAATTTGAAATGAAGAAATTAATATTATCTTTAAAAAAAAAAAAATATAAATTTGATAAAAATAAACTTAAAAAATTTTATTACTTTTATTTTTATTATTTTCATAATAGTGTTTTTTATAATAAATATAATGATTTTAATATAATGACCAAAGATTGGGATAAATATTGGTCAGTTGAATTTTATGAATTTTGGATGAAAAATTTAGATAATATATCTCATATAAAAATGATAGAAAGAGCTCAAAAGTTTATTAATTCAAAAAGTTACTGCATGAACAAATCACACGAAAAATAAAAAATGAGATACAGATTTATTTTTATTTTTTTTTTATTTTTTTTTATAAATCAAATATCCTTTTCTGATTCTATAAAAAAAGATGAAAAAAAAGATTTAAAAAATATAAATTTATTTCACGAGGTACCTATATTCAATGATGATGGTTCGGTTAATGCTGTAATTGAAGTACCAAGTGGCGAAAATCAAAAATGGATGGTATCAAAAAAAACAGGTAAATTAAAATGGGAGAAAAAAAATAATTCATTTAGATATATAAAATATTTAGGTTATCCTGTTAATTATGGGATTATACCTCAAACAATTACTCCAAAAGGTGATGGTGGTGATGGAGATCCAATTGATATATTGGTTATTGGTGAGAAATTCACAAAAGGATCTGTTGTAAAAGTTAAAATTATTGGTGTCATGAAAATGCTCGACAACGGAGAAGTGGACGATAAACTGTTAGGTATTTTTATAGATAGTAAAATAATTAATGTAAATTTATTAAGTGATATTAACGATTTAAAAAATAATTACCCTGGAATGTTGGAAATTTTTAAAATCTGGTTTGAAAACTACAAAGGTACTGGACAAGTTATAGTGAAGAATTTTGAAAATAAAATTGAGGCTTTAAAAATAATTGAGAAATCTAAAGAGCCTTATGAGGTTTTAAAGGGATATTGGAAAAATAATAATTGATAAATATATTATTAATATTACAAAGTTTTTGTAAGAAAATAGATAAAATATATAAACCATGGATAATGATAATTTAACTCAGTTAAACGATATTAAAAATTTTTTTCTAAACTCTACAGTAGATATTAGTCTCACTAGCTTTATTTTATCAATTATTATATCTGTTATTCTGGCATATATAATTAAATTTACTTATTTAAAAAATTCCCAGACACTTAGTAATAAACTTTATTTTTCAGATCAATTTATACCTTTGGCAGCTGTTACATGCTTGGTAATTACAGTAATAAAGTTTTCACTTGCATTGTCATTGGGTTTGGTTGGTGCCTTATCAATTGTAAGGTTTAGGGCTGCTATTAAAGAACCTGAGGAATTGGTTTATTTATTTTTTGTAATCGGAATAGGATTAGCTTGTGGAGCAAATCAATATATAATCGCCATATTTTCAACATTAACAATTTCACTTGTAATTTTTATAACAACCTTCTTAAAAAAAAAATCAGAATTTAAATCAAATTATGCAGAAATTAATGTAATACAGATAAGCATTAAAAATAAAAATGAGGCCAACAAAATAAAAGATATTATTTCAAATTTAGAAAAATTTACAAATTTTATAAAATTAAAAAGCTCCTTTATTAACGAAGAGCAAAATACATATATTATATTGACTGAGTTTAAAAATCATAAAAGCTATCTATCAGCCATAGAATATACAAATAATTTAAACAAAGATAATAACAAATTAGAATTTTCATTTTTGACGAGTGAAAACATATATGAATAGATTGCATGATCTTTAAAAATAAAAGTTTTTTTTTTTCAAAAAATCTTCTTTTAAAATTAAAAAAATTAAATAATTTTTTTGGATTTTTATTTTCTTTTCAACTAATAATTATTATATTGCTTATTTTTTTTTATAATTTTTCACAGATCAAAGCTAAACTTCCACCAGAAAGAATATTAAATTTTTTAACAAAAACTATAAAAAGTTTAACCGGTTTTGATTTTAAAAATATTGATGATTATTTTATTGTTACAGTTAAAGGTTTATATATAAATACTTTTGGAAATAATCTTGAAGATTTGAGCATTTCTATCAGACAAGAAAACTTGATCACTCTTGAAATGCAAAGAAAATTTAGACAAGAAGTAATGCAATCAAAAAATCCAGAAAAAGAAAAAATTGTAAAAAAAATGGTTAGAGCAAATTTATCTATTGATGATAAACGCTATAAAATTAAAATGAGAGTAAAAGGTGATAGAACAATCCATTATAATGATCCAAAAAGAACATCTTACAAAATTGATTTAATTGGTGAAGATAGAATATTTGGGCTAGAGGAATTTTCAATACAAAAACCTATTATCAGAAATTATGTTTATGAATTTATATTTCATCAACTAATGAAAGAGAGTGAAAATATCTCACTAATTTATAAGCCAGTTAATTTGGATATTAATGGAGATAAGAGAGGTGTTTATATTGTAGAAGAGGGTTTTACAAAATATCTATTGGAAAGGAATAAACGAAGGAATGGACCAATATTTAATACAGTAGATTTAGCAAGCGGATATTACCCAAATGTAACTTATGAAGCTTTTTCAGAATATGCATGGTTATCTGAAAATCAAAATTTACTTAAAGCAGGCTACTCTATACTCAATAATTTAAAAGATAATCCAGAATTTAATAGTGACGAATTTTTAAATTGGAAATCATGGGCAAGGTTTTTTGCTGTAGTTGATTTGGTGGAAGGTTATCATGGGGCGTTATCAAAAAGTGTTAGAATATATTACAATCCAATAACAGCAAAACTAGAGCCAATAGCTTTTGATGCACATAAAGGAGCTGGAACATTCAAAAACTTTATAATTTTAGATATGCTTCATAATAAACCAGAATGTTCTTATATATGTGGAGACAAAGTCTGGTTTGATAAATTTTTTTTTAAAAAAGATGGTCAGCTAAGAAATGAATTTATATCTGAATATTTAAAATACCTAAGATTGATTACTTCCGAAACTTATATTGATAAATTCCTTAAAAATAATAAAGAAATTATAGACGAAATGAATTCAGCTTTTTATTCTGATTTTTCAAAAGAAGATAAAATTTTTTGGCAGGGATTTGTTCCTTATGTTTATGACAAAAATTTTCTAAAAAATAGAGCAAAATTCATTAAGACAAGAATATTTGATAATTCACATAATAAGTTTAAGTTTAATTTAAAAAATACCTCTCTACAATTTGATACTACTTCAAGTCTAATTCCTGTAAATATTGAATATACATGTGAACAAGGTAACAAAGTCAAAAATATATGGTTATGGGGAAAAGATAAAATCAATTGGAATCCCAAATGCAAAGAGGTAAGCCTTTTATTGCCAAATGGATTAAAAAAGAATATTTATTTTTATAATAATCCCCAACTTACAAAATCATTTTTACCAATAAAAACAGAAAACTTAAAATCAATATTAAATCATAAAGATATTGTTCACAATAATGATAAAATTTTTTTTGAAAAAAAAGAATTAATTCTTAAAGAAAATTATATTATTCCAAAAAATAAAATATTTATAGTAAACGCCGGTCAAAAAATAATTATAAAAAATAATTCTACAATTTTTTCTAAAAGTAATTTATTTTTCAATGGTTCAGATGAAAAACCTTGCCATATTATTGGAAGTGAAAATTCAGGCAATTTTATACATTTTGATGGAGATGTGGAAATAAACAATTGTGTTGTAAGTAATTTAGTGGAACCAAAAAATTTGAGGGGGTTTGATTTATATGGAGCATTAAATTTTATTAATTCTAAAATAAAAATTAAAGGATTAATTTTGAATAATATGAAATCTGAAGACAGTATTAATTTTATCAACTCAGATACTGAAGTTGATAAACTTACAGTTTTAAATTCAAGATCTGATGCGATAGATGTTGATGGTGGCAAATTTATTTTTAATCAAATTTATTGTAACAATATAGGAAATGATTGTATTGATACTTCAAATGCGAAAAGTTATGGGGAAAAAATTATAGCAAAAAATGTAATGGACAAATCAATCAGTATTGGAGAAAACTCAGAATTCTTTTCAAATAATATAGATATTTACAATTCTGAAATTGGTATTGCCGTAAAAGATGGTTCAACCATGAAAACCAATAATCTTAAAATAGAAAATATATCTTTACCTATAGCAGTTTTTAAAAAAAAAACAGAATATGTTAAAGAAGCCTCATTAGAAATAAGTAAAATTGATTCAAAAAAAAGTAATGAAGTATACCTTGTAGATAATGATAGTAATTTAGTGATTAATGGAAAAAAAATATCTGGAAAATTATCAGGTCAAATAATAGAGAAGATGCTCTATGGAAATATATATGGAAGAGCAACCTACAGATAAAAATAGATTTGAAAGAAAATACTACTTAGGATTAGACAAAAATTATATTTTTAAATCGTTTTTAATTCAGAATGGATACATAAATAGTTATGATCCAAGATATGTAACATCAATATATTATGATACCGACAAGTTTAAGTATTTTAAAACAAACGTAGACGGTTTAGCAAAAAGATTAAAAGTAAGAATTAGATGGTATAATAATGAAGTTCAAAATAAAGTAGTTGAATATAAGATTAAAAATGGATTTCTTGGAAAAAAAATATATTTAGACTATTTGAATGAAAATGACATGATACATAAAACAATTAAAATTACAGGTGACGTTATAAGACCTATTGTAGAAATTAATTATTTAAGAGAATATTTTATAAGTCCTTGCAAAAAATTTAGGGCAACGATTGATAATAGAATTAATGCAAGAATAAAAAATTTTCAAAAAATCAAATCAAATAAAGTTTATTTTGACCAGTCAATTTTAGAATTTAAGTATGAAAGAAAAAATGATGAATTTTTTAGAAAATTTGTAAATAAAGTAAAATTTCCTTTTAGATTTAAAAAGAATTCTAAGTATGTTACTTCATTATTATTATTAAAAAATTTTTAAACTATCCTAATGTCTATTGATAAAAAAGAATATAAAAAAGGTAATAATAATCCAAAAATTTATTATGGTTTACCAAGAGAAATTAAATTTTGTTCTAAATGCACTTACAATAATCAAAAACCTAATTCAGAAATTGAATTTAAGCATAATATTAATACCAAAAAGCCAATTTTAAGTTTTGATGAAAATGATATTTGTGAC
>MDTG01148301.1_pt1 | contig 26714 bp, 29 predicted proteins | sample 811421 | NCBI WGS metagenome assembly MDTG01 (sample SAMN05326645, study PRJNA326480) | marine metagenome | isolation source: seawater | place: Pacific Ocean: South East | collected 2011
AAGGGAGGGCGGCATGAATCCCTTCGTTGCAATTGATGCCCAGCAGGCGGTGCCCGATCGTTTCGCTCTGGTCCTCGCCGCGAGCGCCCGCAGCCGGGCGCTGAAGGCCGGGGCGGAACCGCGGGTCGAACCTCAACGGCAAGCTACCGAAGAGGTTGCCTTGGAAGAAATCGCGACCGGCGCGATTTCGCAGGAGGAATTACGTCCTTTCTTGCCTGCGCCGGCGTGCAGGCGACTGGCTCGGCCGCATTGAAACCTTGGTTGACAGAAAGGAGGTCACACCATGAACAAGACTTGGACCACGAACTATGACAAGCTTGGCGACGGCATCAGCCTTCTCGCGGGCCTCGCCCTCGCTGGGTTGCCCTTCGTCGTCACGTTGACCGATATTGCCTTCTGGAGCGCCCTACTGACGGGCGGACTGATCGTAGTGCTTTCCGCGATTGCACTTTGGCGACCGCATGAAGGGCTTGACTGGGCGCGAGTGGTAACAGGTATTTGGGCGGCCATTAGTCCATGGGTGCTTATTGACGGTTTCACCTTAGCAGTCTCGCTCGCCCACCTGGCGCTCGGCCTGATCGCACTTGCATTCCCAGCTTGGCGCCGATGGAAGGACGACGGTGGAAGTTCAGCGCTGACCGCCTAGTAAGATTGCCGGCCCCGAGACTGGGCCGGCAATATCTTGAATCTGCCACAGACAAAGTCTCAGGAACTTTCTGAAAAGGTGATGAAATTCGCTGCCATTAGCGTTTATTCAAGTTTCTGATAATCTACAAATAACCCGCGATAGTGTGCAGCGATACCGCTGGTGAAACAGCGCGACATTGCAGGTGGTGATTTTGGGGGAAGCGGAAGCCGGGCGTAGCTCGGGTGTATTTTCCCCCAAAATCTCGCGCGGGTTTACCCCGTGCGGTTGGCGGCGACGGCGGTCAGGGTGGTCCGGTCTTCGACGACCAAGAAGAGGATCGGATGCCCGGCCGTTTCATCACCGACCGACAACGCGAGGAGTATATGACCCTTCGTCAGCATCACACGCAAAAGATTGCGGCTGCCAAAGCCGCAGCAGCACGCCTACATCGAGCGCTACAACCGCACGGTCCGGCATGAATGGCTGCGGTCTTAGGTAGCAGATGCACCAAAACGCTTGCCGCAGTCGGCGCATGAGAACATAATGTGAACAAGCGCTATGTGGCGAGGCGATCATGGCTCAGCATTTCCTGCTCTCGGCGGCTGCACGGACTCTCTCGCTGAAGGCGATCTAATCCGAAGGTGAAGAGGCTGCATATCGACGGTTCTGCCGCCTGCGTTGGCCGGAGACGAAGGGCGCACCCGTGTGCCCGGTCTGCGGATGCCTCGACATCTATGACCTGAAGACCCGCCGACGCTTCAAATGCGCGGCATGCCACCGCCAGTTCAGCGTGACGTCCGGCACCATCTTCGCCTCGCGCAAACTGGCGTTCGTCGACCTGCTCGGCGCGATATGCCTGTTCGTGAACGCCTCGAAGGGCCTGTCAGCGGTGCAGCTCTCGCGGGATCTGGATGTGCAGCACAAGACAGCGTTTGTGCTCATGCACAAGCTTCGCGAGGCCATGACAGCGGAGACGCGGGAGACCTGTCTCGAAGGCGAGGTCGAAGTCGATGGGGCAGTGTTCGGAGGCCACGTCCGACCAGCCAACCTGCGCGAGCAGCGGATCGACCGGCGGCGTCTGGCCAATCGCTGCGGCAAGCGCCGCGTGGTGGTCGTCTTGCGCCAACGCGGCGGCCGGACACTGAGGCGGACCTTCCTTCGGGAGCCCGAGGGCGTGGACTTCGCCCGAGAGAGGATCGCGCCCGGAAGCGTCGTCTCCGCCGACGAGGTTGCCCACTGGGACCTGCTCGATCCCGACTTTGACATGCGCCGGATCAACCATTCCGAGGCCTACAGCCGCGATGGCGCGCACACCAATCTGGCCTAGAGCTTCTTCTCGCGGCTCAGGCGCATGATTGGCGGCCAACATCTCCAGGTCGAGGGACGTTATCTCGATGCCTATGCCGCCCACGCCGCCTGGCTTGAGGACCACCGGTCGAAAGCAACGGAACCCTGGCGGATCGCCTGATCAGAGGAGCGCTGGCCGCGCCGGTCAGTCGAGCCTGAAAGGGCTACTGGCAACGACGCGCAGCGTGACAGCGTCGCCAGCTGCCCAGACGCACAAGCCTTGTCGCTTCTCCACCATGCGCACAAGCTTGCGGCGCTTGGCATGGCGCAGCGCCTGGACAACCTTGAACACCACGGAGTTCCGCAGCGCCGTGTCCGTGATCTCGAGATCGCGCTCGATCATCACCCGTTCGGCCAGCTCCCGCGTCGTCATTTCCACGCCATCGCCGAGGTGATGCACGCAGATCTCGGCGATCTCGCCCTTCTTGAAGAACCCGTGGCTCACGATGTAGCGCGCTCGCTGGCGCTCTGGGGCCGCGAACAGCTCAATGGTCGCGTTCACATGGGCGAGGTCGTGCTTGGCATGCGCTATCTGCGCCTCATACGCCTTGATTTGCCCAAGGATCTCCGCGCGCTTCTACTTCAGTGTCTGGACGATCAGGGGGTCACTCATGTCCCCGATTGCACTCTACGCCGCCGTTCCGGTCCATCCGGCAACTTGGTGCATCTGCTACCTAAGACCGAATTGTTGGACCTCCATATCTTCGAAACCATCGACGAGGTGCAGCAGATTGCCACCGAATGGCTCTGGTCCTACAACAATGATCGCCCGAACATTGGCAACGGCGGGATGACACCTGCCCAGAAACTGAGAATGGCCGCGCAAATTCTACGACCCAGCCCCCGTGAAAATGGGGGATTACCCATCGATTTCAGCAGCAGGTCGTTATTCGCCGCGCGCTACGACCGGTGCCCCAAGGTCTTCCTATCGGCCATCGCTCTAGCAGCTACGGTCATCTACTGGCTATGAGTCCTGCTAGATGGGTTTCACGTCGATAAAAAAATGTACAAATGCATTCTTGAAAAACAGGGTTGACCTCTCATCATCAGCAGTGAGACGCCCAGATGGGGTTTCAAGGATACGCATAAAGGTTCGGCTCTGACAGCAGGCCACCGTCCACTCCGCATTTTGGGAGCGGAACGGAAACCCGAATGACATCGAACGCCGCTTGATCGGCGAACCTTTAGACATGTCCGACCTCCTCGGGCGCCTCAAATACATGCTAAGTTTGTCGCACGTTTGAATTGGCGAAATGTGGAGGCGAGAAATGTACTACCCCACCTACACACGTCGCAGCGATCCCTTTGGGATGATGCGTTCTATGCTGCGCGACGTGAACCGGTTTATCCCGACGAACTCTGATCAATCCGTCTTTCCAGGGGTGAATGTCTGTCAAGGCGACGATGCCGTTGCTGTAACGGCGGCACTCCCAGGTATCGACCCGTCCGACATCGATATTTCGGTCAAGGACAACGTTCTAACGATCTCGGGCGAGCGCGAGGGGCCGGAGGTGCCGGACACCGCGCGCTGGCATCGCAATGAACGCCGTTTTGGGAAATTCACCTGCGGGATCCGGCTGCCCTGTTGCAAAGGAGATGAACCATGCTGAGCCGTCTGACTTTTCTTTTCGTCCTTTCGATTTGTGTTGTCGCGCGGCCGGCGGTTGCGCAAATCGCAGCGGTTGAGCCTGATGAACGCGGCATCCCGACCATCGCGCCGCTGATAGACGCCGTGGACGACGCCGTCGTCAACATCGCGGTTGTCTCTGAGCGACCCGCCCAGATGACGCCGCTTTTTCGCGATCCGTACTTCCAGCCCTTCCTGCCGCCGCTCGAGCAACTGCCACCGCAGCGGCAAATGAGCGCCGGCTCCGGCGTGATCGTCGATGCAGGTGAGGGATACATCCTGACGAACAACCACGTCGTCGAAAACGGAGATGAGATCCGCGTCACACTGCGCGATAACCGGACCATCGAAGCCGAGTTGATCGGCCGTGATCCGGCCACAGATATCGCTGTATTAAGGATCGACGCGAATAACTTGACAGAAGTCCCACTCGGCGATTCCGAAACCCTTCTCGTGGGGGATTTCGTTGTGGCGATCGGTAATCCTTTCGGTCTTGGCCAGACCGTGACAAGCGGCATCGTCTCTGCGCTTGGACGGTCGGGGATCAATCCCGAAGGCTATGAAGACTTCATCCAGACCGACGCCTCGATCAACCCGGGAAACTCCGGCGGAGCGCTGATCACCCTCGATGGAAATCTCGTTGGTATCAACACGGCCATTATCGCGCCTAATGGCGGAGGCAATGTCGGGATCGGCTTTGCAGTGCCCATCAATATGGCACTGGCCGTCATGGATCAGCTGGTCGAGTTCGGCGAAGTCCAGCGCGGTCGGCTTGGCGTGATGATCCAAGACCTAACGCCTGATCTGGCTGAAGCGCTTGGTGCCGACGCCGAGGCAGGCGCCATCGTTAGCTCGGTCGAGCCGGGGACACCTGCGGACGACGCAGGTCTTATCCCCGGAGACGTCATCGTCGCGGTTGACGGCGAGGGTGTCGACGGATCCGCTGATTTGCGCCAGAGGATCGGCTTGCACCGACCCGGCGATGAGGTCGAAATCACCTATGTTCGAGATGGCGACCGCCTGGTGACGCAGGTGGCACTCGCAGATGGTGGAGGCCCCCGCTTGGCAGAGCGCGATCGTGGCACGTCTGATGCGTTGGCGGGAGTTCACCTCGCGCCGCTCGATCGTCACCATCCGGCCTGGGGCGACGCAGACGGCGTTGTCGTCTCGGAGATTGCGCCGGGAAGCCGTGCCGCGCAGGCCGGTCTGGAAGCAGGGGACGTCATCACGGCGGTCAATCGTCAAACGGTTGGGTCTATTCGCGACATCGACCGCGTACTCGCGGACGCGCCAAACGCGGTGGCGCTGACCGTCTGGCGTGATGGTCGGACCCTGTTGATTGTGCTCAGATCATGACCCGTCGATCTGGATTTCCTTGGCGCGCCCGGGTCGCTGAACTTGGCTCTCTGGCGATGCCACAGGCCTTTTGGCAATCACCCGCCTAGCTTGTGTTGCGACATGGCCAGGTGATTGAAAGCGAAACAAAATGAGTATCGACCCATACATAGTCCTAGGTGTGCCAAAGAGCGCACCCCAGGCCGAGATCAAGAAGGCTTATCGTAAACTCGCGAAGGAGTTGCATCCCGATGACGCTGTGAAGCAGGAGCGCTTCATGGCCGTCTCGGCGGCTTACGATCTGCTTGGCAATCGCGACAAGCGCCGTCGCTTCGATGTAGGAGAGATTGACGCCAGCGGCCAGGAACGCCCTGCACGTCAGTACTACCATCACTATGCCGGACAGGATGCTGGCCGCCGCTACGACCCCGGCCCCGGCTTCGGCGACCGTACCGGCGGTCCACGCCAGGGTGGGTTCAACCGAGTGGTCCATGCACGCGGTGATGCAACTCGGCAGCGATCGTTCGCGTTGCCTCTCGAAGCTTGAGAAGTAAACTTGTAAACGGGGTTTCCGGTCGATCCGCGAGCGCGCCCAATAATTCTTTAATTGACGGCAGTTGGCCCTCTCGGAGTGACGAGGCTCTCCAAACTATGAAACTTTAGAACAAGATGACTGAAAAACAGGCCAGGATGATCGACGAGACCGCACATACGGGGATGGTCGGGCAGCAGCTGTCGGAGGAACTGTGGTTGAAGCTTGAAGCTGCCTGTAGTGAAATCAAGATTCTCGGGCCTCGCGAAGTTCTTTCAAGAGCAGGTGAGCTCATCACGCACAGCGCTTTGCTTCTCGATGGACTCATGGTGCGCTATATCGCCGGGAACAAGATCGCTACCGACAAAAGGCTCGTGGTTGCTCTCCAGGTGCCAGGCGATTTCGTCGATCTGCACGCATTTCCGCTTCAGCGCCTCGACCACGACGTACGCAGCCTGACAGCGACTCGGCTGGCACTTTTCCCCCATGACGCGCTCAAGGAAATTATCGCAGGGAGTCCCGATCACGCTCGGTCGCTGTGGCGGCTGACGATGGTCGATGCTGCCATTCACAGGCATTGGACCTATCGCACCGGTTTGCTTCGGGCGCTGGCGGCGGTGGCGGATTTTGTCTGTGAGATGGACCTTCGGATGCAGATGTGCGGAAGGGTCGAAGATGGCAGAGTGCCGATCGGTGTGGTTCAGACGGATCTCGCGGAAGTCACTGGTCTGTCCACCATGCATGTCAGCCGTGTCATTAAGGAACTTCGTGATGCCAAACTCTGCACGATCCGTGAAGGCTACGCAGAAATTCACGACAGGGCGGGATTGCGGCGCATCTCCGGCTACCATCGCGGCTATCTTTATATACCCCCCACGACTTCGGACGACTTGCTATGACGCGAGGAGAAGACCGTCGCGACCCATGAGGGCCCAGACGTGCTGAAGATTTCGTGGTGTTCACGGTCACGCTTGACGGTCTCGAGGAGACGGTCGCCGGCTTCCTCCGAGGTCAGTAACGTCTCTGTCGGTCCGGTGTAACTGACAATGAGGCAGTCTCCATCCGGAGCCAATCCTCGACCGACACACTCGATCGTCCGGTTCAGTGCGTCCGGTTCGAGATAGTAGAGGACCTCCGATAGAACGATCAGGTCCCAAGAACCGGGAGGCCAACCTTCCGGCACAGAAGCGACTTCAAACCGCGCGTTCTCAACCTCCCGTGCCTTGGCGCGGTTAATTGCCGTGGGTGCGAAATCAATCCCGAGCAGGCAATCGCACCTCCGTGCGATGCTAGTGCTCATTACGCCGATCGAGCATCCAACCTCCAAGCCGCGGCCATAGCGAGACCGGGGCAGCAATTGGAGAGACCGCTGATATTTGTCGGCCTCGTATGCGCTCGTCTCATAATCCCAGGGATCGACCAGGTCGCGATAGAGTTGCTCGAATGAGGCAGCGTCGCGAGTCATGCCGGGATAAACAGCTCATCGGACGACACGAAATAGGCGGCCAGTTCTGGTGGCATCGTAAATCCCTCGGGGTCATCGCCAATGAGCTTTGTCATCTGCGATTTGTGGGCGGCGACAGCCTGCGATTTCCTCGTGTGGTATCCTTTCACCTGCAAGCGTCGCAGTCCGTCAGAACCAGCATGCGGCACCGGCTCCTGTACGCGACCCCAGAGCGGGCAGCCGAACATGTGCACCCCCTCTTTTCCGGTCGCCAGATATCTTGCCAGGCGCCATACCCGTTGGTGATCCGGGTGCGGGTCGCCATCCCATGTCGTCCAAATCGCCGACACATTTTCCAGTTGCGGTTCTAGGCGTCGAGCAATTTCACAGAATTCGTCTTCGCTTTCCGGCGCCGCCATGTCCGGATAGCCGAGCCAGATCGGTTCCGTTCTTCCGCGCGTAAGGATGGAGACAGCGGCTCTGACCTCGTCGCGCCGTAGCGCGGACAGCACGCGAGATGGATGGCTGATCGAGTTCGGATGCGAGCGTGTCCCGTCAGTAACCACGACGACATGCACGCGCCGGCCTGCATCCGAGGCCTTGCATAACGCAGCGCCCATGGCGAGCGACTCGTCATCCGGATGTGGTGCCAGCACCAGGATTTCGCCGGAGCCCGCAAGTTCGGGCAGTGTTGCCTCAGGAGCCATCTCAGCCTCCTTCGCGATTTTGGTGAGCGTGATCATCGACTATGCCAAATTTCGCCGACGGGCGAGTCCGACTGGCAGAGTGATTGACCGGCCCGCTGCAGCTTGCCGTCGAGGTCCGCCTGGCGAAGGAAAAACGAGAGGTCGCGCCTCACACGCTCCACCGTCTGGCCGGTGGAAAATGAGTGGGTGCCTAGGGCGCGGTCGGTAATGGCAATGCCCGAGAGGCAAGCCCCCTCGACAAATTCGCGTGCAGCCAGGCTGAGCGCCACTTCCAAATCGCGGGCTTCCGGTTTTTCGACCTGGATGGCCGCATCTTCGACGAATAGGCGCGCGCTGTGCGCAAGGCCCGCGATGTGCGCTACGCGGTGCATCTGCGCCTGAGTGGCGCTGTCGCCGAACCCCGCGACCGATTTGCGGACCGCTTCCGCCAATGCCTCCAACCCGCCCACATGCAGCGCCGCGTATCGCCAGACGCCACCCTCGAAATGCGGTTCGCGCTCATAATCTCCCGGTTTGCCGAGAATTTCTGCCTCGACGCCTTCAAAATCGTAGGTGCCGGAGGCCGTTGCGCGCATTCCGGTTACGTTCCAGCCGCTGTTGTCGGCGCGACCGTCGTGGAGCACCCTTGCCACGGTCATCACCGTTCCATCCGGCGTTTCTGCTGTCACGACCGCGTAGCTTACGGTGCCAAGACCTGAGGCGAAGCGTTTTGTCCCCGAGAGCTGACATCTGGCGCCCCTCTCGTCAATCAGGCGCACGGGCGGCGATGCGTTAGCACCCCAAACACCGTAGAACTCGCCGCTATTGGACAATGAGCAATGCCGCTGCTGCTGATCCGTGGTGCCGTAAAGAGAGATCAGACGCAGGGCGTTCATGTGCCCTTCCGCCAACCGGCCCACCGAAAGGCTCGCGCGCCCTATTCGTCGCAGAAGCGTGACGAGATCACGCGGATGCACGTCCGGATCGGACAAGCGTGACAGCAGACCCGACAAAGCGAGCAATTCGATATCGGCGGCGAGTCCGCGAGCGCCTGCATCTGCTTCAGCGCCATGATCGGCGATCCGCGCCAGCGCCTCCGATTCCGCAATCTCTGACGTCGGAGTTGCGGCAACGCCATTCACGCCGATTTCCTTTCGGCCACCGGCTCCAGTTCAGCGAATGCGGCTGCAAGGAGCGGCAATTCCCTATGCAAGTCAGACAGTCGCAGGCGACTGCGCGCCAATTCCGCGGTGCTTTCCTCCATTTGAGCGAGGGCTTCGCCGAACTCCAGACCGTCATTGCACCGCCGACGTATGGAGCCCTGCATCCGTGCCCTGAGGATGGTCTGGACAGCCGGCTCCAGCAGTTCGTCGACGAAGGGGTCGGCCTCGGTGATACGCGCGCGCAAGGCGCCAGCCATACCGCCAGATGTCCGACCGTTGAGCCGGCAGGTCGTAATCACGTGCGCGCGGGCGGAATGTCTGATGCGCCATCCCCGTCTCTCGGCAGCCAAGACAAACGCTCTGTCCTCACCCGTCTCGAAATCCGAAATGCCGCCGATGTCGCGATAGACGTCTGTCGTGAAGGCCAGGCTCGCGCCCGCCGCATTCAAATGGGTCGGCTCTGGGTCGTGGGGCACCGGATCGAGACGCTGCCGAACGGCCAGTGTCAACGCCATATATTCCCCTTCGAGGACTCCGCGTCTCCCGATGGTCGCTGGCAACTTGGCGAATTCTTCCGCGTCCGGCAGAACGGCCCCGCAAACAAGGTCAGCGCGCGTCAACTCGGCGAGGTTGGCATCGACCCAGTCTCCCGCGACCCGGCTGTCCGCGTCAGTGGTCATGATGACGGCGCCCGGCACAAGCCGGTGCGCGCAGGCAGCGACAGCCTGCCGTCTAGCTCTCCCAACGCCTCTGCCTGGCGGTGGAGATTGTTCATTCAATATCATTCCGGTCGCACCGGAGGCTTCGAACCATGCTCGAGCGCGCGCGACCGTCTCGTCTGCCGATTTGTTCACCGCCAGGACGATCCCACCACGTCCCTTGAGGCTTGTGGCCGCGGCCTCGAGGCAAGGCACGATCCGCTTTGCCTCGTTGCGCGCGGGAATGGTTACAGCAACGGCCCACGCCGAAGCAGTCCCAAACTCTTGGCGCGGCAAATCGCTGTTCTGCTGCCTCATGCATCGCGCTCCCAGAACCGCAGCTTGCCGCAGGCCGAAAGAAAACTCCCTGCATCGTCGGCGCCTTCAATCATATGCACACCCTCATCGGGTTCGGCATACACCGCCGCGTTCCAGAATTCTTCCTGCGCCGCGGCCGACAGCGCGATGAATTTCATGTGCGCATGGGCATCCGCAAGGAACGTCTTGGCGACATGCATTCCCGACAGCTTCTCAGCGCCTTCTTTGGAGGCTATGATCGCCACGGCATCGTAGAGTACCGATGGTGCGCCATCGAGTTTCTGGTCCGCCGGGATTTTCCGCCGCCGATTGGATGTAACCCCACCGACTTTTTCGGCGACCACCTCGACGATGGCGCCTGCCGCTTCGGCGGCTTCCTTCAGAGCGTCGAACAGCTTGGCATCGATCCCATCGGTCAATAGCACACCCAGCTTTCGACCCGCAAAGCTCTCAGGCGCGTTGGCGAGAATACTGAGAGCGGGCGACGGATCGGTGTCGATAGGGCTCTTCGCCGGGGTCGCGGGTTCGGGGAGCTTCTCCATCCCAAGATCGTCCGCGACCGCTTCGGCCAAATCCGCGTCGATATTTCGAAGATGCGACACCACCCGCGCCCGAATGGCCTCCGCGTCGACCTTCGACAGCTCGAAGACAAGCGCATCGACGATGTGGCTCTGTTCGATATCGGTCTGGCTCAAATAGAATTGCCGCGCCTGGCTGTAGTGATCGGCGAAACTTTCCGACCGTACACGTTGCTTCGGACCCGCTTCCTCAGTCTCATAGGAACGGAAGCCGCGCTCGGGGTCTTCGCGCGGACCCAAACCATGACTGTTGGGTTCGTAGTTGGCACGTCCGACCGGGTTGTACATCGCCATATGGCCGTCCTGCTGCAGATGCGCGAACGGACATTTTGCTGCATTGATCGGAATGTGGTTGAAGTTCGGACTTCCCAGCCGCTTCAACTGCGTGTCGAGGTAGGAAAAGTTGCGGCCCTGAAGGAGAGGATCGTTCGAATGATCGATGCCGGGCACGATGTTGCCGGTCTGGAACGCGACCTGTTCCGTCTCGGCGAAGAAATTGTCGACCATCCTGTTCAAGGTCATCGTGCCGACAATTCTGACCGGCACGGCTTCTTCAGGAATGAGTTTCGTCGCATCCAAAACATCGAACGGAAAAGCGTCGGCAAAATCCTCGTCGAACACTTGGACGCCCAAATCCCATTGGGGATAGTTGCCCATCTGGATTGCATCCCACAGGTCGCGGCGATGGAAATCGGGATCGGCGCCATTGATCTTGACGGCCTCGTCCCACAGCACCGACTGCATGCCCTGTTTCGGTTTCCAGTGGAACTTTACGAAGCTCGATTTGCCCTTGGCATTGACCAGCCGAAATGTGTGGACCCCGAACCCTTCCATGAAGCGGAATGACCGCGGGATCGTGCGATCCGACATGATCCACATCACCATGTGCATCGCTTCGGGCATTAGCGAGATGAAGTCCCAAAAATTATCGTGGGCGGTTTGTGCCTGCGGGAAGCCGCGATCGGGTTCCTGTTTGGCGGCATGAATCAGGTCGGGAAACTTGATTGCGTCCTGGATGAAGAACACCGGGATGTTGTTGCCGACCAGATCCCAGTTTCCTTCCTTGGTGTAGAACTTGACGGCAAAGCCGCGGACGTCTCGTGCCAGATCCGGCGAACCCTTGTTACCCGCCACGGTCGAAAACCGGACGAAAACGTCTGTCTTCTCGCCGACCCGCTGGAAAATATCCGCGCGGCTGAGGTCGGACAGGGACTCTGTCAGTTCGAAGGTGCCGTGCGCGCCATAGCCCCGGGCATGGACGACGCGCTCGGGAATGCGTTCATGGTCAAAATGAAAAAGCTTTTCGCGAAAGACCTGGTCTTCCAGCAGGTGCGGCCCACGCGTGGCAATCTTCAATGTATTCTGGTCGTCCGAGATCGGCATGCCGACCTGTGTCGTCATGACTTCAAGGTCGTCGCCCGCCGTCTGATGTGTTTCTCCGCCATTGCCGGTCAGGTTCTTGTTCTTGCGCTTTGTCATGAGGCAATCCTTTCAGGGTGTGTCCGCGATGGTTCGGGACGAACTGGTTGAAGGGGTCTGCCTCCGAGCAGCGCCGACCACTGGGCGGTCACCGATGAGAGGCGAAAATCAGGACGCGCCTGGGCGCTGGGAGATGCGGGTTCGGCGGTCCGCCAATTTGCAATGCGTTCTGCGATCATCTCCGGATCACTGGTGTCGATGCACTGGCCTGAATCCGAGGCGACCTCGTCGTTCGCCCCCAAGCCGCGCTGCAGCAGGCCGGGGCAACCGACGGCGTTGGCTTCCGCGATCACAAGTCCGAAGGTTTCGGCAAACTCGTCCTGGGGCGCGAAGAGGCAGAGTGCGCGCCGCATCCAGCGGATGAGATCACTATGCTCGAGCCGTCCCAGAGGCCGGATGCCCGCCGGAACCCGGCCGGTGGGCCAGGCCAGATAGCCTGGATCCGCGACGGCGAGCTTAAGGTGCGGAAATCGCTCTCGAAGCGCCTCGAAGCGTCGGAAAACCTGTCCCAGGCCCTTGTGCGGCGAACTGGCGAAGAGCAGCAGGTCCGGATCGCGAGGGGTGTCGTCAGGCGCCAAATGGTCGGCTATCGGGTTATAGATGAAGCGGATTGATGGCGCTTCGGCGCCAAGGAATTGTCTCAACCAGTCCGCATGGGTCTTGGAAACGCAGACGATCTGAATGTCGGCGGCTTTGAGTTCCGCCGCGAAAGACCGATTGTGGCGGCCCGGAAACACATGCAACCAGCAAAGAACGCGCGCTTCAGGATGCGACCGCGCAAGTTTAAGCGCCACCTTCCAGGAATTGATCACGACGATTGTCGCGGGCTCATTCGCCAAAGGGCGTTTGACGTCGAACCCGGCATAGCGCACGCCAGCTACCACCTCGTCGAGACTTTGGCGGACCCGCTGATGCACGACGATTTGGCGGGTTTGCGCAAGGCGTTCGCAGACCTTCACCAAGGCCATTTCGGTGCCGCCCAGGCCCGTTAGAGCGCCCGGTACGCCGCTATAGGGATGAGGCGCAAGCGGATCTACGAAGGCTACACCACCGCTCACGCAACCTCCTCCACCCGCCGAAGCTGAAGGCGCTCCAACCATTCAGGATTGCAAAGATCGGGGTTGGTGCAAGAGCCTATCTGGACACCCGAGAGGTCGATCGGCACCGGCGCTATCTCGCGTGTAGCAAACCATCGCTCGACTACATCCCACACACGTTTTCTGTCCGCCAGTCGGCGGTGACTGTCATAGTCGGTGGCGCCCTGCTGTGTGAGGCTGTCCGGGGTTTCGATCTTGGTCAGCAGAATTTCCGGGATCACCCAGATGACCTCGCCCGCCATGATGAGCCGGTTGCGGAACTCCCGGTCTTCTTCGATGCAATCGGAAAACCCGCCGAGCTGATCGAACACGGAACGATGGAAGAGCCCCGAATTGACGTGTGTCCAGTCGCCGGGAACGCCGGCAGCCATCTGCAAATTCGGAAAGAAGTCGTCGACAATTGACAAAGTGCGGCGAATTTCGACCCGTTCGCCGTTCGGAAGGATCAGTTCGTGATGGGTGAAGACCGCGCCGACCTGTATCTGTGTTTCCGTCTCGCGCCCGGCCAATCGCCAGTTCAGGCATGGATGGGCCCCGATGCTCTCATTCCCGATGACACGCGCCTGACGCATCACCTTGTCCCTGTGCGGAACGTCATCGGAATCATGGAACGTCACGGCATCGCCTTGCGACAGGACGATAGCGACATTCTTGGCTTGGGCCGTGCCGACGTTGGATGCGAGTCTCACACCCACGAACCGGGGATGGTCCGCGAAGCGTGCGATCACCTCCTCTGTCGCGTCGGTCGAGCCATCATCGACGACCATGACGGTCGTCGCCGGATGTGACTGCCCGAGCCCCGCTTCGATCGCCAAAGACAGATTGTGCGCGCGATTGTAAGTCGGAATGACAATGGTGACGTGGGGAAGCATGACGGTCTCCTAGGATGCTCGAAGCGACGCGCGGTAGGCCGCAAGCCGTGCTTGAGTGCTGAGTGAAAGCGGGTAGGGCAGGGCCAGCAGCGCTCCGCCGACTAATCCCGAAATTGGCAGTCCGGGTACCAACAGCAGCAGGACGCCACCGACGGCCATGGCAGGCAGAACCGCACCCATACCTTTGGAGGCTTCACAGCCGTCTTTCGGTGTGCGGCGGAAGCCACGCTGCAACCCCAGCAGAGCATCGATCGTGCCGAGCGCCGAAGGAGCCAGCAAGGACACTCTTGCCGCCAAAGCGGCAAGAATTGTCGGCCTGTTCGCACCCTCTCGTCGTGCAGTGGAGACGAACAGGGGAAGGGTGGAAGAGAGATAAACAAGCAGGATGCCCACCCCGGAAAAGGAGATCATAGGCCGCACGGAATCGCCCTGAAATCCGAGCGATAGCGCAAGTCCACCACCGATAAGCCCTGCCGACAGGGGCAAACCGAAATTGGCCCAAGCGGTCAGCTGGGAAAGGACGTGGAGCGCGGACCGAAGACTCAAGCCGGAAAAACCTTTCATCGCGGTGCGGACGTTCCCACTCGCCCAGCGATAGCGCTGCGAGGCGAGGCCGCTCATGTCGAGCGGCATGATGCCGCGACCAACGACCCGATCGACAAATCGCCCCCTATAGCCCCGCCGTCTGAGCCTCAGTCCCAGTTCGGCGTCCTCGGTCAGGGTCTTGTCGTTCCAGCCGCCGGCTTCCACGAGAGCGTCCCGCCGGATGACGCTGAGCGTTCCGGTGAGCAGCATGGCGCCGGCGCCGTCGGCCTGGCGGGCATGGCGTAGAAAATAGTCCGCGAGTTCCAGAGAGATCCCCCGTGCCGGCTCGGCCGTGTTCCGATATGCCTGCGGAAATTGGATGAAATCGTCATCGCTTCGCGCGATCTCCTCGGCCGCCAGGGCGAGGAAACCTGGCGAGGCCTCATAATCGGCATCCAGAACCACGACATGCGTCGCCTCTGGATCCGTTCGGGCGAGAGCGATGTTCAGCGCACCCGCTTTCGCACCCGCCACGTTGTCCTCATGGAAGAACCGAAAACGGCGTCCCAGACGCTGGCAGAGTTCCTGTACAGGACGCCATTGCGCCGGGTCCGCCGTATTGTTGTCTAGCACGATGACTTCGAATTCTGGCGCGTCCGTCTGCTCCGACAATGCCAAGAGTGTGCGTGTGACGAGAGGTGCCGGCTCGCAATAGGTCGCAATGTGCACCGAAAAGCGCGCAGGACCTCGAGCATGCGAAGGGCGACCGTCGCTAGGCTGACCTGAGGTCGTAGCGCTTGCCAAAACAGAGAGAAGGACCAAGCCGATCTGGCCACAGAGCGCAAGACCAACAAGTAAAAAAACAACCGCCGGCGAGACTAGGCTCAGCGTCACGATAACAAAAAACAATGCTCGGCTGTCCAGCCTGACCATCCTTAGTGCTCCTGATGGGGACATCTGTGGCAAGAGAAACATAGCTGCTTGCGGCCGCTCGCCTACTGACTGTTTCCCCAACATTTGTTGGGTCGTCGGTGCGGCCTTGCGAGACTCTGCACTATCGGTTTTCAAACGTTGACCCTTCCGAAACGCTAAGCCACTGGCCCAGCGCCTAACCGGCCTTTTCGGCGCAGGATCATTGATGCTCGGTGTCGTCCTATGGTTACTGTGAGGGCAGACGCCTCACCGACTTGCCGTTTGGGTGACGAACCGCTCTACCCCAGCGATTGGTAGAGACCACCCACCAAGCGCTGTGGTGAACAGCTTGGCTCCGTTGGCAGAACTGGAATACTGTCGCGTCACCGCGGGCAAGCAGCGAGTTTTGAGTTAAGAAGTGGGGCCACTTGCGACATCTTATGCAGATTCACATCGCATCATTCGGGAACGAACGGGCGTGAAACGTCTGGCCAAATACGACTTCGTGTCTGAGTTCCAGCCAGGTCCATCAAGGCTGGGCGCACAACTTCTGTTCGGAGCCGCCTTTGCAGTGGGCATGATTGGATTGCGCAGTGCTTTGGACGTGGTTGTTCCGACCGCCGGTCCGTTCGCATTGGTCTATCCGACCGTTCTCCTCGCAACGCTTTACGGCCATTGGCAAGCGGGGATCGCAGCGTTCGGGCTGAGCTTCTTATGGGCGTGGTTCTTCGTATTGCCGACGGCGCATTCGTTCTATTTTGAGGTCTCGACCGATCCGGCACGGGTCGCGATCAACGCGAGCGCGGCGCTCATTGTCCTCGTTTTCGCAGATACATTTCGACGCGCCGTCCAGTCTGCGATCGGTGAACGTGACAAGGAGATCGAGAGGCGAAATGTTCTACTTCAGGAATTAGACCACCGGACGAAAAACAACTTCGCCCTCGCAGTGAGCCTCCTCCAGCAGCAGAAACGAGGGGAGGGACATGAATCTCACCGACAATCCCTCGACCAAGCGATCGGCCGTCTACACTCCTTCGCGCAAGCCTATGCTAATCTCGCGGAAACCCAGGGCGAGGGCGCGGTCGTTGCCATGCAGCCTTACCTCAACGACATCGTGTCGAAGAGCGGACAAGCTCTGTTTGGCGACAATATCAGCGTCGTTGTTGAAACGGAGGAATACGAATTGCCCCGTGAGGTCGCGGTCGCAATCGGGCTCTTTGCGAATGAAGCCCTCACGAATTGCGCGAAATACGCGTTTCCGGAGGGTCGTGCCGGAACGGTTACCGTTCGCTTTGAAGGAAACGGGCATGGCTGGCTTCTGGAGATAGCTGATGACGGGGTAGGTAGCGCTGAAACTATCCCCGTTGCTTCCACCGGGATCGGAACGAAACTCATGAAGGCTTTTGCTGTCCAAGCGTGTGGCAGATATGAACTGGAGGTGACCAACGAGGGACGCTTGGTCAGATTAACGAACCGATCGTGAGTTGACCCCATCGAGTGGTTCCGGGTTAAATGCTAATGCATGGTCGGCCTCCGATCTATGCGGATGAAGGTCTCCGGTGCCGGTGTCCGATATCCAAGAGCGCTATATCCAAAAGCGTTATGCGGTCGAGCGGTGTTGTAGAGTCAGGACTTTGGAAATGGGGGCGTTCCAGTCAAGAGTTTTCGCGCAGGTCGAATGCCCCGCCTAACCGCGGTTTTGTCCTTATAGGCGTTGATCGGTTTCCCTGTTCGGCGGCCTTCTTTTGCGATCGACCCGGGTGCATGCTTCGGTCCGTGGTCGGCGCGGTGGCCGCCAACATGATGCTGGTTCCATGCCTGTTCACAGTCTACGAAGGGGGCGGCCACCCGCCGCTGTTTAACATTGGACCGCAGGCGGATCCGTCGCCCTGTCTGGTCGAGCAGGCGGTCAACGCGCGGCTCGACGCGACGCTGGCGGAGGCCGAGGCACGGCTGCTGGCCCAATTCGCTGCGATCACGGTGGAGGAGGTCGCCCAGGATTTCGAGCGTCGTTTCGAAGAAAGCGGCCATACGGTGCCGTTCCCCTGGCACGGCGCGACGGGGGAATGATCGGTGGGGGCACTATGTATGCCGAGATTGGGGCAATGGGAGCCACCAGAGGTCATTTCCAGATGTGCTAAGGCTAGGCGACCCTACTTGCCGCGAGCGCATGGAGACCCTCCGGGCGGATGTGGGTGTAGCGGCGCAGCATTTTCCAGTCCTTGTGCCCGGTGACAAGGGCAACCTGTTCAATGGTGAAGCCTGCCTCGAACAGTCGACCGGTCGCTTCGTGGCGCAGATCATGAAAATGCAAATCCTCGATGCCCAGGGTGCGGCAGACCCGGCGGAATGCCGTGCCGATTGAGCGTCCGTTGTAAGGGAAGATTCTGCCGCGACTGCCCACCAGTGCACGTTGTTCTTCGATCAACGCACAGGGGTCGTAACCGGAAACCGAAAGCAGAGGGATGCGTTGGTCGTTGCCCGTCTTGCGGCGAGGGTCTTTGCGGTCCCGGATGAGCAGCATTTTGGTTCGAGGGTTGTAGTCTTCCCATCGCGCCCGAGAGATTTCATCTTGTCGCATGGCCGTCGCGATGGCGAAACGAACGACGCGCGCTATGGGGATGAACTGTCGTGGGTTGCTTTCAAGCGCCTTCAGGATCGCGTCGATCTCCTCTTCGCTCGGCCGACGATCCCGTTCGTTGCCTTTGCCCACCAGTCCGAGCCGGGTGAGCGCAATCCGAGCGAGATCGACTCCTTCGGTTGGTGCGATGATGCCGTGAACGGCGGCAGCATGCGAAAGGATCGTCTTGATGTATCCGAGGTCGATGCCAACCGTTACCGGGCCGGCCCCTTCTTTGGCGCGCTGACGACCGAACTCGACGAGCTTTTCCCGGCCGAGCTCGGCGGGTTTCAACGCCCCGAGGCGTAGCGCAAGAAAATCCAGGCTCGCGGCTTTCGACCTGCCGAGCGTTCTCCCGACTTCCGCCAGATCCGCTCTGTGAAGATCGATGAGGTCTCCGAATGTCTTGGCCGTGGCAACGCGAGTGTGTATAGGTTCCCCCCGATCGATCTTGCCCTCAATGGTCCGCGCCCAAAGCTCCGCGTCACCGCGGCGCAGGAAGGATTCACTGATGTAGTGCCCTTTGCGTCTGACCTGGACTCGCCAGGAGCCCGAAGGAAGCTTTGATATGGTCGCCATTTCGTGTGCTCTATGTGTGCAGTGCGCGGTCGAAACGTGGCGAAAAGGGGCGTATTGGGTCGTAAATTAGAGTGCACACGCCGCCGCGCAATGAGTTGATACTACTAGAAAAATGACGAAATATCAAGCACATAGACTTACCATTGCGCCTATGATTGGATGGATGAATTTCTATGTGATTGGGGCCCTTGGGTTGATTGTTGCAGTTGTTCTTTCGTTTCAGTCTGGGGGACTTGAGAACGACGGCGGAGCAAGGACGAGGAAATCTGCTCTGAGCCGGTAATCGGCTACTCGCAGCGCGGTGGCAAAATCGGGATGCAGATTGCTTCATCTGATACGATCATTTTTTCGACCGGCATACCGACATCGCGTGGGGCCCCCTGATCGGAAGCGAACTAGAATGACCAGCAAGCCACCCCCGTTGAGCAGACCAGATGGCCGCTTTGAAGTTTCTCGGGAACAGCTCTTCGAAGAGGTTTGGGAAACGCCGATCCTTCATTTGGCTGAGAAGTATGCCGTCTCAGGGTCGTACCTGGCTCGAGTGTGCACGGTGTTGCGGTTCTCTTGCGCAGCACTGCGACGAAACCCGGGATTTTCTGCGTGGAGCTTTGCTCATGGATGATCTCGCTGACTTCGCAGATCTCGAAACCGCAGGTTTTGGATAAGTCGGCCAGGTAGGCGCTGCCATGCGCAAAACATCCCGCCTTTGCGAGTTCCCGATAGCTCGATGCACCAAAGGCTGTTGGGTCGGAACCGTCATATGAATACGTGGTGAAAGCGAATGTTCCTTCCCGCCGAAGGGCCAGCCACACTGCTTCGAGGACGGCGTTCAGGTCTCCGAAATGGATGAGTGCCGCCGTCGAGACGATCAGGTCAAAGCGGTCTGGATGCCGGGTCAGGAAAGAAAGCAGATCATCCTCGTGCAGGACGTCATAGATGCCCTTCGCGCGGGCGCCCTCAAGCATGTCCGGTGAGACGTCGACACCCGCCATGTGCTGGGTCATCGCGCGGACCCCGGCGCCGGAGAGACCTGTGCCACATCCAACATCGAGGGCCGAGAGGAAGGGCGGGGAAGCGTGGCGGAGAACGGCATCCAGGACGTGACGATGCGCGAAATAGCCTGGGACCAGGTCCCAATTCTTCGCCTTTCGTCGGTAGAGGTCGCGCAGAAAGGCGGGGGATGCGCTAGCTGGAACTGCCCCCTTGCCAATGAATGCAAGAAGCAGTTCAGCGCCTTGCTCGTCTCCGGGGGCGAGACGCAGGTAGCGACGCAATGACAGAGCTGCCGCGTCAAGATCGTTCAGGGCGATTAAAGCGTCTGCCAAAGCGAAATGCGCCCGCGCATCTTCAGGACTGGCAGCGGTGACTTCGGCGAGAAGGTCGGCTGCAGTAGCAAAATCGGCCAGATCCATTGAGGTGACAGCCAAATTGTACATCGCTTCCGCATATCCGGACCGTGTTTCGATGGCCTTCCTGAAGGCCGCAATTGCGTCTTCAGGCCGCTGCCCCTTGCGCAGAGCTATGCCGAGATTGTTGTAAGCTTCCGGCGAGGGTACCGGTGCATGTACGCAGGCGGCCTCAAGGGCCTCGATCGCCGCAGTGATGCTACCATGAGCAAGTCGCGCGAGCCCAAGCAGGTGGAGCAGGTCCGGGTCGTTAGGGTAATCCATGAGAGTGCGCACGCAGACGGTTTCCGCCGCTGAGTAGCGTCCGGCGGCATAGGCGTTCAGAGCTTCGGCGGTAAGGTAACGCTTGATACTATCCATCGCGCGAGATCCCTTTGGAGGGCATGGCAACTCGTTGGCCCGACATGCCGTCCTGACCGATGGAGTGTTGCGCTGACAGCCAGTCGGACGTGCCGCGGCGGTGCCGTCCGGCGCAGATATGTGCGGCAGTTATGAGCCGCCGGAGCGCCGGATTGCCGTTCGCTCGATTCCAGATTGCATTGAAAGCCACGCTGTTTTTGGGCTCGTTCACGGGAAGATAGGAAAGTTCCCGATCATCCGGTCGCTGCCAGGAGGAGACGGCGACCGTAATGCCCTGGTTCAGGGCGACCAGATCCAGAAGCATCTCCTGGGTCGCATCGATCCGATCGACCTTGAAGCCGCAATCATCTTCGACCGCCAGAACGCTGCGAATAAAGGTTTCGACCTCGGGACCTGGCGCGGCGACGGTTACTAGGACCCGTTCGTGCCGCATCGAGGACCAACTGACAGCGGGCATGCCAGACAGTGCATGGGTCTTCGAGGTGACAACGAAGACTTCTTCCTGCCACAGCTGTGCGTGATCACAGTTCGCCGGGATCTCGCAATCGGTCACGAAGGCGATGTCCAGAGAGCCCGCCGCGACGAGCCTGACATGTTCTCTCGTTGCGCCGTCGACTGCGCTGAGCAGAACCTGGGGATGGGCGGTCGCGTATCGCCTGAGTAGTTCCTTGAGGAAGCCGGTGCCCAACGAGGTCTGAATTCCGATCGTCAGACTTCCAGTTTTTCCTCGACCTGCAAGCCTGGCATGTCGCTGCGCACGTTCGAGCAGTTCGATCGCCGATTTGGCTTCGCGAAGGAAAGCCTGGCCGGCCTCAGTGAGCTCGACGCCGCTATGGCGCCTGTCCAGAAGTATCGCGCCGAGCTCATCCTCGATGGCGCGGACGGTGCGGCTTAGCGTCGATTGTTGTACATCCAGAGCTTCGGCGGCGGCGCGCAGGCTCCGAAACTCGGCGATAGCGATCAATTGGTGTAGTTGACGCAGTTCAATCATGAAGCCACCTCCGAACCTGCAGCCGAAACCTGCGTTCGGAAGCGGGGGGCTGGCTGCTTGCTTGCTTCAGCGCCTTCTCATGCAACGCCTGATCATCATGAAAAACCTCTCGCATCATGCGTAGTGAGAATGTCTCACCCGGCGTTGAATTTCCGTCCGAGAGGAGTAGCGACCTTACCGGCTGGCGGCGTTCTTCATCCCCAGGAGAACCGCTGCCAGGATCATGCAGCTGCCTCCGATCCGGTCCAGCCAACGACGGGCCTCACCCTTCAGCCGTTGGGAGAGCCAATGCGCGCCAGCCCCGTATCCGGTCAGGAACGCTCCGTCCATTGCGATGTAGGTGGCCGACAGAACCAGAAACTGCGGCCAGAACGGCAGCGCCGGATCAATGAACTGGGGAAACAGCGCGGCGAAGAAGACTACGGCCTTGGGGTTGGCCGTCGAAGTCACGAAGCCTTGCAGCCAAAGGGTCCGAAGAGAGGCCCGTCGAGAAGCGGAGTGCGATATGGGCTTCATGGATCGCCGAAGCGTACGCAGGCCGATCCACAGGAGATAGAGGGTGCCGGCCCATTTTACGACGGTCAGCGCCTCGGCGGAGGTAGCGATAACGGTCGCCAGCCCCAGGCCGGCGGCAAGCATCTGAAACAGGTTCGCTGTCAAATCTCCTGCAGCGGTGAACCAGGCCCGCGGCAAGCCATTGATGGCGCTGTTTGACAGCATCAGCATCTGGCTGGGGCCAGGCGTACTCATCAGAGCGAGCACGGTTGCGATGTAGATGAGCCAGATATCGATAGGCATGGTTTGCTCCGGTATCGCGCGTGGAATTGTCAGCCGAGTAGCGCCTTTCCAAGTGGTTTTACGGGTTCCGAACGCAGCACCAGAGAGGTCGTGACCGCGCCGAACCGGGCGATGGTGTCGACGATGGTCTCAAGTTGGCCGGGGGTCGGGACGAGGACTTTGAGCAGGAAGCAGTCTTCGCCGGTCAAACGGTGGACCTCGATGACATGCGGCATCTCAGCAAAGGCTTTCAAAGCGGGCTTGATGTGCTCATGCGTGGTTTTGAGCCGAATGATGGCCATCATCCCGAGACCGAGCGCGGCGGCGTCCAGACGCGCTGTATAGCCGGCGAGTATTCCGCGATCCTCAAGGCGCTTCACTCGCTCCGATGTCGCCGGCTGCGAAAGCCCGACACGTCGGCCGACCTCCGATAGCGGGGTGCGGGCGTTTTCCTGAAGCGCTTCGAGGATTGCGATGTCAAGGCGGTCGAGCTCACTGGTCGGCATGTTTCACCGCAGATTCCGTTAATTCATCGGAAGTTTGTCACATTTTCCGATGAATTGCCATTCCCGTTATGCGTTCGGCAAGGGACATTCCAGAAAGGTAAACATCAGGAGATTAGCATGGGGCGTCGTTTCGTTATGGTGCCGGGCATCGGGGGATCCGGCCCTGAGCATTGGCAGAGCCATTGGGAAACTCTCTATCCGAACACCCTCCGGATAGAGCCAAATTCCTGGGATGAACCCGACCTCGTGGACTGGTTCGCCGCCCTGGACCGGGCGGTCGCCTCGGCACCTTATCCGCCGGTGCTGGTATGCCATTCGCTCGGGTGCCTGCTCTTTGCCCATTGGCGTGCGGCGTCGTCCCGGGCGATCGCCGCGGCATTTCTTGTCGCCGTGCCGGACCCGAGTGGGCCGGCTTTCCCGGCGCAGGCAAAGGCATTCGGAGCGTTACCTGCAACGGGGTTTGGTGAGCGGCCGGTGTTGGCCGTCGCAAGTGAGAACGATCCCTATGATCCGACGGCGAGTGGGATAGCCTGGGCTGCCAGGCAAGGCGCCTGGCCGCGCCGTCTTGGCCCAAGGGGCCATTTGAATGAGGCGTCGAACCTCGGCGCCTGGCCAGAAGGCCAAGAGTTTCTGGCAGATTTCCTGGACGAGATCGGAGAGTAGCCATGGACGTTGCAACTGCATTGCTGAGCTTTTCCATTGCTGCGGCTTTGCTGACGATCACACCGGGGCTCGATACAGCCCTCGTCCTGCGGACGGCGGCGGTCGAGGGGCCGCGCCGGGCGATGCTGGCGGGGGCAGGGGTGGTGACCGGGGTGCTGGCATGGGGATTGATTGCGGCTTTGGGGCTCGGTGCTGTGCTGGCCGTGTCGGAACTGGCTTACCGTTGCCTGCAGTTTGCCGGCGCGGCCTACCTGATCTGGCTGGGTATCGGGATGTTGCGGGGAGCGTTCCGACCGCGAGAGCCGGGGTTGCCGAGGGTCATGGCGCCTTCCGCACCGAATTGGTTCCTGCGCGGGGTGATGACCAACCTTCTTAACCCCAAGGTCGGTGTCTTCTATATCAGCTTCCTGCCTCAGTTTCTGCCCGTGGGCGTTTCGGTAGTGCCGTTCAGCGTCCTGCTCGCGGGGATACATGCGTCGATGGGGCTGATTTTCTTTGCAGCGCTGACTGCCGCGACAGTGCCGTTTCAGAATGCCCTGAACGGCCCCCGGCTGCCTCGCCTCCTCGACGGGGTTACCGGCAGTGTCTTGATCGGGTTCGCCCTGCGACTGCTGACGGATCGGCGCGTGGGATGATCTCAGATCTCCATCCGACGCTGCAACTGACCGGGCGTGATCCCATGGGCGGCATGAAAAGCGGCCACGAAGCCGCTCGCGGTGGCGTAGCCGGCGGTGTGGGCCGCATGCTGCACGCTTTTGCCGGCCATCAAAGGGGCAATGGCGCGTGCCAATCGAAGGTCTCGCATCCAGGTGGCCCAGCTCTGCCCGGTGTCGCGACGGACGAGCCGTTGCAGGCTGCGCCGCGACAGCGCCAGTGCCGCGGCCCAGTGGTCGAGCGAATGGCCGACCCCATCGAGATGTGCCAGCGCGATACGACGCAGGCGCGGGTCGGCAGGCAGGGGCAGTGTGGGCGCAGGGGCGGGGCGCGCAAGCCGGTCCCACAGCACGGCCGTCAGCCGGGCGAAGGCGGGCTCTTGCCGGTCGGCGCGGCTGGATCCTGCCAGGGCGAGGAGAAGTTCGGCTTCCAGCGCCTCGAGAGGGAAAGGCGTGGGGTCCTTGGGCAGCGGTGCCGCGGCGGGCCGGGTATAGAGGTTGACCGATTTCCGCGCGCCCTCGGCCCGGATGCGGTGGCGGTGCGTCGGTGGAAGCCAGATCGCCATGCCGGGAGAGAGAAGATGCAGTCTGCATCCTGTCTCGACAGTCACCGGCCGGTCCGGGCACCAGGCGAGCTGCCCGCGCCAATGCGCATGCGCCTCCGGCATGGAGCCGGGTGTGAAGCTCGTGATCCTGCCGATCACCGGACTTCCATCCTCGGCAAATCCTCCGATCTCATCGCGCTGCATGTTGGCACCTCCGGGGTATCATCTGGCACCGGGGCGACACATTTTTCCAGCCCCTCCTTCAGGATCGCGCGGAGGCGGAGCGGAGGACCGGATGGATATGACGACAATGGCGCTGCCCACGGGCGCGGGGCTGCTCGGCGGGCTGTGCAATGCGATCGCGGGCGGAGGCACGTTTTTTACCTTCCCGGCGCTGCTGGCCGTAGGGCTGCCGCCGGTGACGGCGGGCGCGACCAGTGCAGTGGCGATTTGGCCCGGCCATGCAGCCAGCCTGATTGGCGAAGGCGCAGTGCTGCGGCAGGAACTGATGGCGCGGCCCGGGCGCGTCGCGGTGTTTGCGCTGGCGTCGGCGGCGGGGGCCGGGCTGTTGCTGCTGTCGGGAGATGCGCTGTTCCGACAGTTGGTCCCCTGGCTGCTGCTCTTCGCTACGCTGCTGTTTGCGGCAGGGCCCATCCTCAACCGCTGGCTTGCCCGCCGCGGGCTGTCCATCGGGCCAGCCAGCGCCGCGTGCGCCGAGGGGGTGGTGGCCCTCTATGGCGGCTACTTTGGGGCGGCGCTGGGGGTGCTGCTGCTGGCGCTGCTGACCGTGACGGGGGACGACGATCTGAAGCGGCTGAACGTGGTCAAGAATGCTCTGGCAACGCTCGCGACCAGTATCGCCGTCCTGATCTTCGCCTTTGGCGGCGCGGTCGCCTGGGGTCAGGCTGCCCTGGTCTTCCTGGGGGCGACGGCAGGTGGTGTCATCGGTGGCCGGCTGGCGCGCCGGGTGAAGCCGCAACTCCTGCGCGTCGCGATCGTCTGCCTCGGCCTGTTGCTGGTCTGGCACTACGCGTGAGCCCGGGTCGAGGCGCGGAACGCCTCGCGCAGGGCCTTGGTAATCCGCCCCACGGGCCATGTGCTGTGCTTGCCGGGGCGGTCGAGCGAGACCACGGGACGAAGCTCGACCGACGTGCCCGTGACGAAGACCTCGTCCGCTGCATCCAGATCGTCGAGGCTGACGGTTCCTTCATGAACCGACAGGCCGAGGCCACGCGCAAGGTCGAAGACATGGCGCTTGGTCAGGCTGTCGAGAAAGCATGTGGGAAGGGGAGACAGAAGCCTGCCATTCCGGACGAGGACGATGTTCGTCACCGTGGTTTCGGCGACATGGCCTGCCATATCCAGCATGAGGGCATCGTCATGTCCGCTACGGGCGGCTGCGGCCCGAGACAAAGTTCCAGTCATGTAGAGCCCCGAGCATTTCGACGCCGTCGGCGCCGTATCGGGCGCGGGGCGCCGCCAATCCGACAAAACCAGGCGCAATCCGCCGGTCCCGTCCCCAAGGGCGGTTTCCACCGGCCAGTCCCAGGCCGCGATGGCAGTATGGATCCGGCAGCCCTGCGCGGAAACGGTGACGCTTTCGCTGCCGCGCCAGGCGATCGGCCGAACATAGGCGTCCTTCAGTCCGCCAGCCCAAAGCACGGCCTCGGCGGCAGCCTGAAGATCATCGACCAGCCATGGCAGCGTGTAGCCGAGAAGTTCGGCCGAGCGCTGCAGGCGCCGGAAATGCTCCTTGCCCAGAAACAGGCGACCGTCATAGGCGCGGATGCCTTCGAAGACCGCGCCGCCGTTGTGCAGAGAATGCGTCAGAACATGCAGCGTCGCCTCACTGGACGGCAGAAGCGTCCCGTCGAACCAGACGGGGCTCGTCGTATCGACGAGCGGGACCTTCACGGCTTCGGTCAGCATTCGGGATCTCCCAGTTCGCGGATGGTGGGACAATCTTCAGGCTCAGGAGCCGCGCAGGCGAGTGAGCAGTTTTCAGGCGCTGATGAGAAAGCGTCGTTCGCGTGGTACCGGTTATCGGCGATAGTCGGTTTGTGAGGATCTATGGATAAACAAGTACCCTTTCGGCTGAATGTGCCCCTGAACGCCCTGCGAGCCTTCGAGGCCGCGGCGCGCCATCTCTCAATCAAGGAGGCGGCGCTGGAACTTGGCGTCACGCCATCGGCCGTCAGCCACCAGTTGCGCGGGCTTGAAGATGCGCTCGGCCTGACATTGATGCGGCGGGTCGGTCCGGCGCTCGAATTGACCGAAGCCGGAGCAAGACTCGCGCCCGATCTGAGCGAGGGGTTTTCCCGGATCATCGAAGCGGTCGGCGGCCTCAGACAGGAACGCAACGCGGGCCCCTTA
>MDTG01208893.1_pt1 | contig 26710 bp, 31 predicted proteins | sample 811421 | NCBI WGS metagenome assembly MDTG01 (sample SAMN05326645, study PRJNA326480) | marine metagenome | isolation source: seawater | place: Pacific Ocean: South East | collected 2011
CGGCGCCGCAGCTCGCCACCTCCAGACTGCCGAGATCGCCCCGCCAGTCCGGCTGGCGGGCCAGGGCCTCGACGCAGGCCCGGTAGGCGAAGTCCGGCGCACCGGTGTGGGTGATCCGGTGGGCCGCCACGGCCTCGAGCCAGCGCAGGGGCCGGCGCATGAACCCCAGCGTGGGCATCAGGTAGGAGGTCACCCCGGCGAACAGGGGCTGAATCAGCCCGTGAATCAGTCCGTAGTCGTGGAACCAGGGCAGCCAGACGAGCCCCCGGCTGTGCGCCGGCTCGATGGGCACCACGGCCTGCAGCGCCCGGCACTGCGCGAGCACGGCGTCGTGACTGATCTGCACGCCGCGGGGCGCGGACGTCGAGCCGGACGTGTATTGAAGGTAGGCCGTCGCGGCGGCGCCCCAGGCGGCGGGCGTCTGCGCGGGCTCGCCGCGCACCGCCTCCACGGTGCTCCACAGGAGATCACCGACGTGGCGGCCCGCCGCGTCCACCAGGTCCGCCGACGTCAGCGCCAGGATCGGCGAGGCGCTGTCGGCGATGCCCTGGAGGCGCGCCACGGATACCCGCGAATGATGGGGATCCGGCGCGGGCGCAGGAATCGGCACCAGCCCCGCCGTGAGGCAGCCCCAGAACGCCTCGACGGCGTCGAGGCCGTTGTTGAACGCGAGCAGCACCCGGTCGCCGGGCCGGCCGCGCCGGGCGAGCCCGCCGGCCAGCGCCGCAGCCCGTTCGGCGAGCGCGGCGAAGCTGACGGTCGCCGCCGGCTCGAGCCGGTCGTTCAGCAGGACGTAGGCCGGCTGGGCGCCGCGGGCGCCCGCCTGAAGCGGAACGAGGGCATCGAGCGTTGCGGACGGGGCGGCGTCGGACATCGGTTCCCGGCAGGGGCGGCCGAGCCGCGACGCAGCGCCATCGCCGCAGCTCCTCTCCCGGACGGCCGCCCGGATTTCAGACTCATGAAGGCGGGATTCTAACTGCTCGACGGCTCCCGCCGATGTCCTTCAAATGTATGGCCGGGCGTGTAGTAAGCTTTCCCCGGCCGCCCCGCCGGGCGGCCATGGGAGAGGCCATTCGGGTGAGTGATCAGCATCGCCGTGACGACAGCGGTCGCGACCGCCTGTTCCGCAACGTGATGGCGGGATGGTGGGCCCATGGCGTGACCGTGGTCGTGGGGTTTCTGCTGCCCCGGATCATCTACGAATCCGTCGGCCAGGCTGCCCTGGGGGTCTGGGACATCGGCTGGTCGCTGGTCACCTACATCGCCTATTCGGGCCTCGGGATCTCGTCGGCGGTGACCCACTACGTGGCGCGTTTCCGGGCTGAGGGCGACACCTCGGGCGTACGCGCCACCACGGCGGCGGCCAGCTACTGCCAGGCGGTGATCGCGACGGCGGTCGCGGCCCTGTTCATGATGCTGTTCGCGTCTCTGCACCTGTGGCTGCCGGGCCTCGACGGCTTCTCCCTCGCCACGCTGTCCCGGGTCGGTGTGCTGCTCGGGCTGGCCATCGTGGTGGGCCTGCTCGGGGCGGTGGCCCAGGGCGTGCTCGCCGGCTGCCACCGGGGAAGCTGGAACGAGTACCTGACCATCGCCTCGGACGTGGCGCTGGCCGCGGCGATGGTGGCGGTGCTGCTCGCCGGCTGGGGCATCCTCGGTCTCGCGGCGGCGACTCTGGGGGTGCGCGCCGTGTCGGAGTCCATCCGGATCGTCCTGGCCGTGCGCGCCTGCGAGGGGCTGAGCGTCCGGCTGGCGGACGCGAGCTGGCCCTGGGTGCAGCGTATCTTCACCTACGGAACAAAGACTTCCGCGGGAATCCTGCAGGAGCTTCTCATTCACCAGTTCGCCCGGCTGGCCCTCGCGCTGTCGGCCGGGCCGGCCGCCGTGGCCAGCTACTCGCGCTACGCCACGGTGATCCGCCAGATCGGCCGCTCCGTGGAGCGGGTGACCCAGGTCATCCCGCCGATGACCAGCGGCCTGGTGGGGCTCGGCCGGGAAGGGGACGTGGCCGGTTTCAGCCTGCGGGCCTCGAACGCCGCCGTCATGATGATGCTGCCGATGATTCTGGTGTTCGGCGCCCTGGGCGATCAGCTCGTGGCCGCCTGGATGGGGCCGGAATTCGTGATACCGGGCCTGTCCTGGGTATTCGCCGCCATGGCCACCCTGCACGCCGACCGCGGCGTCACCACCCAGATCCTCAGCGGCCTCAACTCCCACGGGCGCATCTCGCTGATCTGCCTGGTGACGTCGCTGGTTCTGCTGCTGGGCCTGGGCGTGGCGCTGTTCCCGCTGGACCCGCTGACCACCGGCGTGCTGGTGGCGGTCAGCACGGTGGGCGGCGTGACGGTGCCGCACTTTCTCATCGCTTCCCGCCGGCTCGGCATCCGGCCTCTGGTTCACTTTCGAGAAGTTGCTCTCAAACCATTGATATGTAATGCGATATTTCTCGCCTTCCTGTTGGGTGCCGAGGTCTTCCTGAGCCGTGGCGCCTACGCGGTGGCGGCATTGACGGCGATCACCGGCGGCATCGTGCTGGCGATCCTGTACTGGTTCGTCGCGTTCGACGAGCGGCTGCGCAGCCTGGTGCGGCACCGGCTGGGCGCGCTGGGCAGCGGGTGAGGGCGGCGGTGCCACAGGCGGCACCACAAACGACTCACACTCTCGTGCATCCCCCCGGCCGGCAGCGACGTTAGGCTATGTCCCGAGTCGCGCCGGCGGGCCCACCGACCGGCGCCAACCCAGCGATGGCCTGCACATGCGAATTTCCAAATCCGCCCATCTGAAACGGCTGCTCCAGACCCAGGACGCGCTCATGGCCGGCGTCGGCTTCGCCGTGATCGCCGACATCGGCTGGCTGGTCGGCTACTACGACGTGGAGACCGCGGTGGCCCACCTGGGCCTGCTGCCGTTCGTGCTCGGGCTGAGCGCGTTCGCCTCGGCCAGCCAGACGCCGACGCTCCACGGCCAGAAGCTTCTGGACCTGGGCTGGTACTCGGCCCGCCACGCGGTGATCGTAGTGACCGGCATTCTGGGCATCGCGTACTTCTCCCATCTCGGCTGGGTGAGCCGCTACGTGCTGGGCAGCTTCGCCGCCGTTATGTTCCTGGCGCTGCTGGTGAACCGGCTGTTCCTGCGCTGGTGGTATTTCCGCGGCCGCCAGGAGCACCCCGACAACTTCCTCAAGGTGCTGGTGATCGGCTCCGGCAATCGCGCCCGGCGGCTGATGGACAACTACCGCAAGCACTCGGACTGGGGCATCGACCTGGTCGGCATGCTCGATCCGCATCCGGAGCAGAGCGAGGAAGAGGTGGACGGCGTGCCGTTGCTCGGCAACCTCAACGTGATCCGCGAGGTGCTGGCGTCCCACGTCATCGACGAGGTGGTGGTGTGCGTGCCGCGCAGCCTGCTGAACAACGTCGGCGAGATCGTCGAGGCCTGCCAGGAGCAGGCCGTGTGCCTGAAGTTCATGGCGGACCTCTACGACATTCCGGAGGACACGGTGAGCCTCGAGGTGAAGGGGACCGTGCCGCTGCTCAGCTTCGACCCGGTGTCCCACGACGAGGGCAAGCTGATCGTCAAGCGCATCTTCGACCTGCTGGTGACCATGCCGGCTGTGCTGGTGCTGCTGCCGTTCTTCGCCGTCATCGCCGTGCTGATCAAGCTCGATTCCCGGGGGCCGGTGTTCTTCGTGCAGCCGCGCGTCGGCATGAACAAGCGCATCTTCGGCATGATCAAGTTCCGCACCATGCACCAGGACGCCGAGGCGCGGCTCGCCGAGATCGAGCACCTGAACGAGGCCGAAGGCCCGATCTTCAAGATCAAGAACGACCCGCGCATCACCCGCGTCGGCCGCTGGCTGCGCAAGACCAGCATCGACGAGCTGCCGCAGCTCTTCAACGTGCTGATGGGCCGCATGAGCCTGGTCGGTCCGCGGCCGATGTCGCTGCGGGACGTGGAGCGGTTCAGCCTCGGCATTCAGCGCCGGCGGTTCAGCGTCCGGCCCGGGCTCGCATGTCTGCGCGAAGTGTCGGGCCGAAGCCGGCTGTCGTTCGAGAAGTGGCTGCAGCTCGACCTGAAGTACATCGAGGAGTGGTCGCTGTGGCTGGATCTGAAGATTCTGATCCGGCTGATTCCGTCGGTCATCAAGGGTGATGGCGCGTCCTGAGGTCCGGGAATTGGGTGAATTAGACCCTGTAGGAGCGATCTCCAGATCGCGATCAGGAGATCGCTCCTACAATGCCAAGGCCCGAATTGCGCATAATAAATACTGTGTGCGCTCGCTTGTGACTTGGAAAAAGCTTGGGTATCAGCGGGGTAGGTCGCAATTCCTGCGGACAGCATGACCACTGCTACCGACCTCGCGACCTTCTCCCAGAAGTTTCTCAACTCCTCTGATTTCGCTCGTTCTGCTCCTTGGTCCGCGATCACTTCCATGGGATCGACGCCCAGCTCGTTCGCAATCCTGTAGCACGTCTCGTCGGCTAGGGTCTTCACTTGGCCCGTTCGCATCTTGCTGATGGCCTGCTTCTGGACGCCCAGGATCTTGGCGGTTTGGTAGTCGCTCAGTCCGCCTCTCGCGGCCTGCAGCCGTTCGAGCCATTCGATTGCTTTCAACGGTCCGTCCTCTGGTGACCTTGGTCTAGGGTAGTTGACTGTCCCTCGCACGTCACGGTAACTCGTGGTTGACTAGTCCCCTGTGGTTGACTAAATTCGCCTGGTCTCCAACGGAGGGTAGGGCGAATGGAAGTCTTCTCGGATCGGCGCCAGATCACCGGCCACGACCTCGACCTGGATCGACGTTTCTCGGCCGTTCTGACCGCGCTGGTCTCTTCGGCGGTCCTGGCTCTCTCCCTCCTGGTCTCCACCCCCTCGGGAGCAGCTGAGCGAAGCTCAGCAGCACCCGAGGGGGTTGGTGTTTTTCTTGACAGTCGTCCTGGCGAGATCGGAGGGGGTCGGGGAAGTGCCCGTACATGTAACACGGGCACTTTGTGCCATAGTGGCACAACCCATGGTTCCCGGTTCTAAGAACGCCAGTTCTTATGCTAATTGATTGGGTCACTATGGGCTGCTCCCTTGACAGTTTTTCGCCCCCTGACCAGGCCATTTTGAGGGCCTGGGGTGACCGCCTCTGCCGGTACTGTGCGCAGACCGGGGAGGTCCGCTGGGAGTCCTTCGCGTGGGAGTCGGTGCGGAGCGACTCCCACCAGCTCGCCGTCAAGGTTGGCTCTTCGGAGATCTGGATACAAGGCAGCCCCGCCAGAGCCATGGGAGACGGCTGTGCGGTCTTCGGGGAGCAGGGCAGGGCACTGGACCTGATCGCCTGCGTCAGCGCCATGGCGGCGCACGTAGGGGCCGTCCTGGGGGTCTCCATGCCAAAGCACCCGGCCGCCTGGAGGGTCACCCGCATCGACGTCACTGGCAACCTGGTCCTCGGGTCCGTCACCGAGGTCAAGCAGGCCCTGACGTACCTGCGCGACTGCGAGGGCGGCCGGTACCGGGTCAGCCAGGTGCAGGGTGACACGGTCTATTGGTCCCAGCGCTCGCGCCTCAAGGCCGGCAAGGCATACGCCAAGGGTCCGCAGCTGCGCAAGCAGATGCAGCGGCCCGGCTATGACGGCCGCAAGTACTCACCGGAAGAACTCGAAGCAGCCGATCGGCTGCTGCGTCTGGAGCTGCGCCTCGGGGCGCAGTTCTGGCGCGAGCGGTCCGGCGTGAGCTGGTGGGCAGCGGACGCGGATTATCTGGTTGGAATTTGGGAAGAGTACTTCGGGCGAATGCTTGGCGAAGTAGAGGTTTTTGACGTGGAAGAGCTGAAAGAACGAGTGCTGAAAACGGCGCCCACGGAAGGGCAGGGCCGGTCGGCATATGGGACCTGGCTGATGATCGATTCCCAAGGGTGGGAACGTGCGCGCTCGGCGCATTCGTCCAGGACCTGGTATCGGAACCTCAAGATTCTGCGGGAATCCGGCCTCGGTGATGCCGATCTCGCAGCGGGCCAGGTGGTCCCACTCCGGCGCCCCAAGCTTCTGGAGTGCCGCCTGGTGAATTCGTGGGATGAGCTGAGAAAGGTGGTCTGATGGCAAAGCAGATTTTGGTGGAAGTGAAAAGCTCGGAAGTCGCGAGCAAGAGCGGGACCAGCGCCCGCAGCGGTAAGCCGTATCACATCCGGGAACAGAGCGCGTACGCGGTCTTTCCCGGGAAGGCGTATCCGGTGGAGATCAAGTTCTCCCTCGGTGACGACCAGGCGCCGTACGAGCCCGGCCTGTACGAGATCGGCCCGGACTCGTTCTTCGTGGGCAACTTCGGTCAGCTGATGATCGGCAAGTTGCAGCTCGAACCCACCACCAAGGCGGCCAACGTCGCCACGGTGGGTGGCAAGGCGTAATGCCTGCCGAGGCTCTCATCTGCGATGAGGCCTGGTCGGGCACTACCTGTCCCGGGACGGTCAGTTCCGTGGACCTTGAGCCCCTGATGAACGCAGCAGAGCCATTCGATTGGGCGCAGGTCGACACCGTCGAGCTGGCGGCCCTGTTCGCCGCTGGTGGCGGCGTGGTCGTGACCATGTGGGCGGTTGCCTATGGCGCGTCGGTGGTCCTGGACGTTCTCAGGAAGTCGTAAACGTGGAGAAGGAGGCGACCTACACCGGGTGCACTCGAAACGATGGCGGCAGCCGTCGATCTCTCCGATGCCCAGGGGGCTGTCATCGCGCTGTTCGGCGCGGTGCTGCCGGTCCTCATGGTGATGCTGGGCATCCGGAAGATCACGAAGACCGCCAACCGGACCTAAGGGGTCCGTCGGGGTACGGGCGGAGCCTTGTCATCAAAGTCCGCCCACTTTTTCAGATGCGGGGTAGAGCAGGTGGTCAGCTTGCCGGGGTTGTAACCCGGAGGTCGCTTGGTTCGATTCCAGGCCCCCGCAACCACTTCTTTCCGAGCTGGTGATCACCGGGAGTGAAGGACGATGGCTCAAGCGTTCTGGACCGCCGCGCTGCAGGTCGGCTTCTTCTTTCTTGGTGCGCTCTGTTTCTACATGGTTGTAAGGCAGCTCTCGCGTGGGGGCTGATCCTCTACGTTCTGTGCGCGATTTGGGCCAGTAGCAGCCATGCTGCGATCGTCTGCCAACCGATCATCGTCACCGATCCGCCGCCGAACACCACGGCGCTCGATACGCTTCGCCAGGTTTACGACATCATCCCGGGATACGGTGGCACTGTAAGCGCTTGTCTCTCTGGCAGCGGGCCTCACTACTCAGCCTGGCTGTCCAATTGCGGGGGCCACCCCACACCGCCAGCCAACTGTACAGGGGCGGCGCAAGTCCAATACGGGTCGGCATCTTCTACCTGCAACTCTGGTGATCTGTGTCATGCATGGGCCTGGGCCGTCTCTCAGTGTCCAGAGGGCGAAGAGCCGGACCCGGTCACCGGGGAGTGCGTGGTTCCGAATCCCTGCTCGGATGCCAGTCAGGACGATTACTCGGAGAGCTTCACCACGTCGGTTAACCCTGGCCTGTGTGAAGTGGGCGACGTCGCCCAGGTCTCTCAGCAGCAGCTTTGCGGCTACAGCGAAACGGCTAATGCGACGTGCGAGTACTCCTACACGGGAACCGCCACCTACGTGGCGCTGGGCGAGTTCACGATTTACGAGTCACTGAACTTCGCGGCAACGCCCTGCACTACACCCACGAATCCGGACCCTTTCGAGCCGGCCGATTGCGCGCCTCCACCGCCCACCTGTCCACCGGATCAATACCCGCGCGAGGACGGGCAAGGGGGCTGGGAATGCGTGGATCCTCAGGATCCAGGCGAGCCGGATCCTGATCTCGACCAGGAGACTCCGCCGGCGAACCAGACGGCCTCCCGGGAAACGACCGTCACCGAGACCACCACGACCACCAACAATCCGGACGGATCAGTGACGACGACGACGACCAGGACGGAGACGATTGGCGACTGCCCACCTGGTGAGGTTTGCGTTCAGGAGATCGACTACGAGGGGCCGGGTGATCGGGTGGGGGACACCAAGACGTTCGGGGAGAGTCTCCTGGCCTTCTATGCGGCCATCGAGGAAGCGCCCCTGGTGAACGCAGCCAACGGGATCTCTGATGCGATTCCGGAATCTTCGACGTGCCCCACGTGGACCAGCGACAACATTCCGATCCTCGATGACACCGTGACCGTGGATGGCCATTGCCTGGCCATTGAGGGCCACGAAGAAACCCTACGCGGCCTGATGCTTGTCGTCTGGTCGCTCACCGCCTTGTTCATCCTGCTGAGCTCCTAGCCATGTTCAATTGGGATATTCCCTGGCAAGAGATCTGGAACGACATCATCGACGTGCTTCTCTGGTGGCCGCGCCGTGTCTTCGAGCTGCTCACGGTCGGCCTTGCCGAGCTGATCATCGCGATCCCGGTTCCGGACTGGGTCGCGAACATCCCGGCCCAGTTCTCGGGCCTGATTGCCGGCATCGAGTGGGCCTTCTGGTTGTTCAACGTGAAGGCGGGCCTTGGGATCGTGATCTCGGCCTACGGCCTTCGATTCATCATCCGCCGTCTGCCCATCGTCGGATGATCGACGCCCGCTGCAGAGTCTTCTACGCCGTCTGGCCCTGGCATCAGGGCCGGCCGGTTGCTTTCGGTGAGATGGTCCTGGGATATGACCCCGATGGATCGGTGAACCTCAATCCCTGGTACCGCATGTTTGATCGATGCTTCCACGGCTACGGATTCGCCGAGGTGCTTAAGGTGATTCCCCATGGCCATTAGCGCCTACTGCGGCCGACCAGGTGCCGGCAAGAGCTACGGCGTCGTGCAGAACGTCGTCGTGCCGTGCCTCGAGCAAGGCCGGATGATCGTCACGAACCTGCCGCTGCGGATGGACGTCGTCTACGAGCGGTTTCCGGATGCGGAAGTGATTCTTTTTGACTTCCAGGAGGTGAGGGCGGGTCTGCTCGACCTGGAGCAACGTGCCGATCTTCGGGGCGCCGTGTTCATCATCGATGAGGCCTGGAAGTTCTGGCCGAACGGCCAGCGGGTGACGGACCTGCCGCCTCATCACCGGCAGTTCTTCGCGGAGCATCGCCACTTTGTGGGTGCCAACGGCCTGACCACCGAGATCGTGCTGGTCTGCCAGAGCCTCAACCAGATCACGAGCGCGGTCCGGGAGCTCGTGGACGCGACCTACATCGCATCGAAGCTGGACAAGGTGGGCCAGGCTGGACGATATCGAGTTGATATCTACTCCGGTCCTCAGGCGCTCACCAGGCCGGATCAGAACCAGCTGGTGCGCCGCGGCTTCGGCCGCTACGAAGAATCGACCTGGTCGCTGTACCAGAGTCACACCCACAACGAAACCGACTTCGCGGCCGGCCTCGAGCAGCCGAGCGACAAGCGCACGTCGATCTGGTCTTCGCCGTATTTCCGCCTGGTCCTGCCGGTGGCCGTCGTGGGCGGCTGCTTCGCCGTGTGGGGCCTCCTGTCCTTCCTGAACCCTGCGAGGTATCGAGCCGATGACCAAGATCCTGGCGTTGCTGCTGCTGGCCCAGCTCGTCCGGTGGCTGTTTCCGCGTTCCCGGCTGTCAGCGTGGCTCGACCGGTGCGAGTCGCGGATCAGGCGGACCTTTCCGATACCTGGCGCATCGGAGCGATCATCGAGGGCGAAGAGGGCAGACGTGGTTGGGCCGTGCTCCTGGATCGAGACGGAATCCAGCGGACGGTTCCTATCGTCGGTCACTGTTCCACCGTCAGAGGGACCAGGTGGGAATGGGAGTGCGTCGTAGACGGCGAGCTGGTGACGTACTACTCGGGCCGGGAAGGCGGCCGAACGCTGCTCTAGCGCCCGGCCGCTGCGTCTAACGGCCTGCCATGTGGATCACGGCCGCCGCTAGTAACAGTAGCAGCACTCCCGAGGCAGTCATTGGGCTGGCTCCACTTCCACGATATCGAAACTGGTGTCCGGCCACAGTTCGCAGATCACGTGCGCTGCGGAAAGGTCATCGGGGGCATTCACTGTTGCGGTGACTTTGATTTCCTGTCTTACGAATCGGTCGTCTGTGATCGTTAGGTGGACGTGGTATCTCATGGCGTAATTCCTCTCTTGAAAATCACACGTGGCGCGGGCGCGCAGCGCCGTCGCCATCGTCGTGGCACACGACGCGCCGGAGGGCCTAGCGGAGTGTCAAGGGCCGGAGGGGCGGCTGGCGCGGCCCGCAGGGAGCGAAGCGAGCGAGGACACGGGCCGCCCCGGAGGGCGAAGCGGACCCTTTACACGGAGTGGCCCGGAGGCATTCCGGTATCTTGTGGGGCGGTTTCAAACGGTAGGTTGTGATCTAGGAGCCTGAGCTTTTGGAGGTACTTTGCCATCCATGGCTCGATCAGCCTTATGTCCCCCGGATTCTTCGGTACTGCAGGTGCCCAATCATGATTTAGGTGTCCAAGCAAGCGCTGCAGATAAGCGAAGTAGTCCATATTTCCGGCTACTTCCTTGTGCACACGCGACCCGGTTGGGGTCATCAGCCAGTCGCCCTGTACCTCGAACCCAGGCCACCCGTGAATTCTCCCCGACAGGTGCTCCAGCGCGATCGCTGCATGCCGAGGGATGCTGCCACGTTGTCGCCAACGCCGGTATGTACGCTCTGAAATCTCGAGCGCGTCGATGATTTGTTGGGGGCTCATGGTGTACTCGTTCACCGGTGGACCTTGGGAAGTTACCTGTCCGGCGGAGTGTGGGACTGTGGGCCAGTTGGCAGTTCAGACTATTGGGAGAAGACTCCCAAATCTGGTCCACCTAATCTCCAACGCACGTTTGAACCAACGCCTGAATTGCGCATAATAAATATTATGTTAAATAGGGAATGAGCCGAGCTTCCGGCCCGTTTCCAGGCCGCCCGCGCTGCGGCACACCGCCCGCCGCCCTCACGTCCGTCTCCCTCACATAATGCTGGCATCGGCATTCGCCGGCCCAGCTATCATGAACAGATTGCTCGCGCGTCACGCGCCTCGGCCGGGTTGCAGGATTCACCGCCAAGTCCATGTCGCACTTACGGATCTTCGGACACTACATCCACACGCCCTATCTCATGATGGCGGCGGCGGAAGCCGTGATCGTGGCCGGCGCGGCGTACCTCGGGCACTTTCTCAGGTACCAGGAGTTTCCGGGGCTCTGGCAGCACTTCATCCCAGCCAGCAGCTTCGCGCTGATCGTCATCGTGTCGATGCTGGCGATGGGCGTCTACGAGTCGCGCATCCGCGAAGGCTACAGCGGCATGATGCTGCGCACCGGCGTGGCGATCTTCCTTCTCGGGTCGCTGGCGACCGCCGTGCTGTCCTACGCCTCCCAGGTGCTGTTCATGAGCCGCGGCGCGCTGCTGCTGTCGGCCGGTTCGGCCTTCGTGCTGATCGCGGTATGGCGCTGGCTCGCCTTCGCCCTGGTCGACGATGACGCCCTGAAGAAGCGCGTGGTGGTGCTCGGCACCGGCCATCGCGCGCTGAAGATCGCCTCGCGCATGCGGCGCAAGTCCGATCAGCGCGCCTTCACCATGCTGGGGTTCCTGCCGACCCATCCCCAGGAGTCCAACCTGGTGTCCGACTACGGTGCCCAGGTGCTGCGGCCGAACCTCGGCCTGGTGGATTTCTGCCGTGAGTACCAGGTCGACGAGATCGTGGTCGCCGTGGACGAGCGCCGGCGCGGCGAAGGCGGCGGCGGGCTGCCGCTCAACGACCTGATCGAGTGCCGCCTGTCCGGGGTGAACGTCTGCGACGTGCAGCAGTTCGTCGAGCGGGAGTCGTGCAAGGTCGACGTCGACCTGCTCCGGCCGGGCTGGCTGGCCTTCGCCGACGGCTTCGTCATGCGCACCCGCCACCGCATTCTCAAGCGGATGTTCGACCTGGCGGCCAGCGCGCTGATTCTGCTGTTCACCTGGCCGGTCATGCTGCTCACCGCCGTCGCCATCCGGCTCGAGTCCCGCGGCCCGGTGATCTACCGCCAGGAGCGCGTCGGCATGAACGGCCGCCCCTTCGAGCTGATGAAGTTCCGCAGCATGATTCATGCGCCCGACGCCGAGGACACCGCCACCTGGACGCGCCAGAACGATCCACGGGTGACCCGCGTCGGCGCGTTCATCCGCAAGACCCGGCTGGACGAGCTGCCCCAGCTCTTCAACGTGCTCCGCGGCGACATGAGCTTCGTCGGGCCGCGGCCGGAACGGCCCGTGTTCGTCGCGGAGCTCAGCGAGAAGATCCCGTTCTACGAGCAGCGCCACCGCGTGAAGCCCGGCATCACCGGCTGGGCCCAGCTCTGCTATCCCTATGGCGCCTCGGTGCAGGACGCCAAGGAAAAGCTCCAGTACGACCTCTACTACCTCAAGAACCACAGCCTGCTGCTGGATCTGATCATCCTGCTGCAGACCGTCGAGGTGGTGCTGGTGGGCGAAGGCGCCCGCTGATGGCAGTGTTTCCGGTGGGGGCGCTCCGGCGTAGACTCGAGACATGGAGGAAGATCGCGGTCTGGAGACCGCTCCTACAGAAGAGGATGGGCCGGACGTACATGCGTCCCGGCTGCAGCTCGTGTGGGACGTGCTGCTGTTCCAGGCCAAGCTGGTGGCCGACGGCCTGCGCGACGTCCTGTTGAGCCCCCTGTCCATCGTGGCCGGCATTCTCGGCCTGGTAGCCGGCGGCGACGATCCTCACCAGTACTTCCGGCGCCTGCTGCGCCTGGGCCGGCGCTCCGAGGTCTGGATCAACCTGTTCGGCCGTCACCGCAGCGGCACGTCCGACGCCATGATCGATCCGCTGCGGGAACGGGTCTTCGAGCAGGCCCGGGACAATCCCTGGGTTCATCGCGCCGGCAGCGAGCTGAACGCCCACCTGGACCGGGTCAATACGCCGCCCCGTCGGCCCACGGACGACGCCGCACCCGATCGCTGATCCGGTCGACCTCGACACTTCCTCGAAACAGGTCTACTTTTCAAGGACGAACAATGACTTGCGCGCAAATCATGGAACGCAGCCAACGACGCATACCGGGATTGCTGGTGGTTCTGGCGGGCCTGCTCGGCCTGGCCGGCTGCGAAGGCAAGTTGGCCAGCCTGCCGGACAACGAGCTCCAGGACCGCATGTACGAGTGCGACACCACGCTGGACCAGTCGCCCGGCATGGCGATCAGCTGCGACAACTACCGTCGCGAGTGTGAACGCCGCCGCGAGGAAGGACGCTTCGTGTGCTAACCGCCGCCGCGGCCCTGTCGGTCGTCCTGGCCGGTGCCGCCGCCGCGGACCTGCCCATCACCGGCGCCTTCGGCCTGGAGTTCGACGAGCCCGTGCCCCCGGCGCTGCTGGGGGCCAGCCTGGCCGAGCCCCCCTACCCCGTGCCGCCGGGCAATCTCGAGCAGGCCGTGCCGGAATCCGTGCCGGGGCAGCTCGACGGCTGGTACCTGTTCAATCCGGTGGCGGCTCCGGACCTGCTGAGCGGGCCCGAAGTCCGCTACTACGTGCTGCGGGGCCATGACGGGTTTCCGGTCCGCATCCTGGCGGAGCATGCCGCTCCCGAGTGCATCGACGACGTGCTGTGGCTGACGCGCAGCCTGTCGCGCAAGTACGAAGCGGACGCGGATCCGTTCGGCGCCGAGCGCACCGGATTCCGTCAGAGCGCCCGGTTCGTCAGCGACCGCGGCCAGATCGACGTGTCCTGCGGCCCGACGCTGCTGGTGGAGTACACCGATCCTGCGGGCTACCGGCGCTGGCTCGATCAGCAGCATGAACGCCTCGCCGCGCGGACCGCCGCGGCCGACGAGCTGGACGCCGAACGCAGCCTGCTGGAGCGGGCCCGGCTGCGCGAGCTGGCCGAGGCCTTCACCCAGGGCGATCGTCTCAGTCTGGACGGCGCGTTCGGCATTCCGTTCGGCGAAGCGGTGCCCGACGCCTGGCTCGCCGACGCGTCCGCGTTCCTGCCCGACGAGGTCGTGCCCGCGCGGCCGCCCGAGGTGCCGGACGCGCTGGCGGACGGCGACTACACGATCACGCTGGGACCGGACCGCCTGCCCATCCGCATCGCCGCGGAGTTTCCCGATCCGGATGCCAGCCGCTTCGAGCGGCTGGCCGGCGCGCTGGCCCAGAAGTACGGGCCGCCCACCAAGAACGCGGACCGGCACCGGATTCACAAGGTCAGCGGTGACTACCTGGTCGCCCGCCACGTCGCCGGCTCCGGCATGGCGCGGCTGGTGTTCATCGACGACGTCGGCCGCGACGGCCAGCGCGCCCGCCAGGCCGCCGCCCAGGCGGAACGCCTCGCCGAGCAGCAGCGCCAGTTCGAGGAGGAAACCGCCGGCCTGTGAACCGGGCCGGGGGCCTCGCCTGCCACCGCGGCGCGGGTCTATGATGCGCCCATGCGACAGCGCATCCGCTTCGTCGCCACGGAGGACGGCACCTCCCTCGCCTGGGCCGACGTCGGTTCCGGCCCCGCCCTCGTTCGCGCCTCGAACTGGCTCACCCATCTGGAGTACGACTGGCAGAGCCCGGTGTGGCGCCACTGGACGCGCTTCTTCGCCGACCGCTTCCGCTACATCCGCTACGACGAGCGCGGCTGCGGCATGACCGACCGGGAGGTCGGCGAGCTGTCCTTCGACCGCTGGGTGGCGGATCTCGAGGACGTCGTGCAGGCGGCCGGACACCGCCAGCCCTTCGAGCAGATGGTGCTGTTCGGGGTCAGCCAGGGGGCCGCGGTCGCCATCGCCTATGCCGTCGCCCACCCGGAGCGGGTATCGAAGCTCATTCTCTACGGCGGCTACGCGGTGGGCGCCAAGGGACGCTCCGACGCCGATCACCGGGCCGCATACCAGGCCATGCAGGAGCTCGCCCGGGTGGGCTGGGACAAGACGAACCCGGCATTCCGCCAGGTCTTCACCTCGCGATTCATACCCGAGGGCACCGAGCGCCAGATCGACTGGTTCAACGATCTGTGCGTCCGCACCACCACCCCCGAGATTGCCTACCGGCTGCTCGACGCCAGGGCCGACGTGGACGTCCGCCATCTGCTGCAGCGGGTGCGGGTGCCCACGCTGGTGCTGCATGCGGACAAGGACGAAGTGATTCCCGTCGAGGAAGGCCGCCGTCTGGCGCGGGACATTCCCGATGCGACCTTCGTGCCGCTGGACTCGAGGAACCACGTGCTGCTGGAGGATCAGCCGGCGTGGCAGGACTTCCAGGAAGCCGTGGAAGCGTTCACCGGCACCGGCGCCGCGGGCTGGCCCGGCGCCGGCACGAGCGCACCGCTGACCCGCCGGGAGCGTCAGGCGCTGCATCTGCTGTGCCGCGGCCTGAGCAATGCGGCGCTGGCCCGGGAACTCGGCATCGCCGAGAAGACCGCACGCAATCACCTCTCCCACCTCTACGCCAAGCTGGGGGTGTCCAGCCGTACCGAGGCCATGGTGCGGGCCCGGGAACGGGGCCTGGCGGACTGATCCGGGACCAATGTCCCGGGTGCGGCGCGGACGACGCCGGCAACCGGGACATTGCGCCGATTGGCCCACCGCGCCCCGGGCTGGACCATCTCCGCGTCGAATCGGCTCGCGGAGACATCCCATGACCCGTGCATTCATCCTCCTGTTCAGTCTCGCCAGCTACGGCCTGTTCCTGCTGGTGTTCTGCTATCTGCTGGCGTTTCTCGTCAACCTGCCCGACACCGCCATCGGCGAGCGCGTGGCGGCGCTCGACCAGTGGGTGCCCTACACCATCGATGCCGGCCGCCCTGCCCCGCCCCTGCTGCCGGCGCTGCTGGTGAATCTCGGACTGATCGCGCTGTTCGGGCTGCAGCACTCGGTGATGGCGCGGCAGGGGTTCAAACGGCTCTGGACCCGGCTCGTCGGCTGCGCCGCGGAGCGCAGCGTCTACGTGCTGGCCTCCAGCGTGATACTCGCCGTGGTCATGTGGGGCTGGCAGCCCATGCCGGCGCCCCGGATCTGGGCGGCCGACAGCGCGGCGGGCGTGGCGTTCGGCTACGGTGTGCTGGGCCTCGGCGTGGTGATCCTGCTGTGGTCGACCTTCCTGATCGACCACTTCGACCTGTTCGGCCTGCGTCAGGCCGTCGCGGCCTGGCAGGGTCGGACGCCCGGGTCACCGCGGTTCATGACGCCCATGCTGTACCGGCTGGTGCGGCACCCGCTCTACCTCGGCTGGTTTCTGATCTTCTGGGGGACGCCGGTGATGTCGGCGGGGCATCTGCTGTTCGCGGCGGGAATGACGGGCTACATCTTCGTTGCGATCCGCTACGAAGAGCGGGATCTGGTCGCCCTGCACGGCGCAGACTACCAGCGCTATCGGGAGCAGGTGCCGATGGTGGTGCCGGTGCCGGGCCGCCGGTATCGGGCGGACTGGCAGTCCGACACGGCGTCGGAGGGGTGACGGGCCGGCGTCAGCCGGCCTGGACGGTGGCGGCGTCGAGTTCGCGCAGGGTCAGGAAGCCGGCGCGCTCGAGGCGCTGGTTGCACTCGCCGTACACCGGGCCGAGACGCTCGAGCACGAAGCGGCTGAACAGCTCCTCGACGATCTCGATGGACTGCTCGTCGAACTCCAGCGCCTTCATCGACTCGATGAAGTGACCGGCGATCTGGTGGGGCCCGATGGGCAGCGAGGTGCGGTCCATGTCCCGGCCGAGGGCGTAGGCGGCCCGTTCGGTGAGGCTCTGGAGCACGCCGCTGAAGTGCGCGGAGCACTTGTGGGCCATGCGGCCGGCCTGCTCCGGGTTCGCCGCCTCGTCGACCGGCGCGCCGGTGACCCAGGCGTCGAAGGCGTTCTGCAGGCGGCGGGCGAAGTTCTGCACCACCCGGCTGCGCTGGAAACGCATCTCCCGCATGAGGTCGAAGCAGCGGCGCTTCTGGGCGTCCTCGCGGGTGCGGTAGGCCAGCTCGAACAGGCCGTCCTCGATGTTCGAGTAGAGGCCGTCCATCAGATGCAGAAGCTCACCCGTCACCCGGTGGTGCATCGCCATGAACACGTTACCTGGATCGAACTGCTGATCCATCCTCGCCCTCCGCTTCGCCTGTGCGATTGCCCGATTCGATGTAAACGCAGTGTAAGGTGCCGTCCGTCGGCAAACGTTGAACGCTGGTCCGGAATGGGTGTGATGCAGGTCGCGGATTGACGACGCGAGTCAGCTCGAGGTGCCGCAGGGCGGAGAAAACTGACGCCCTGGGCACCCCGCCCACCTGTAGGAGCGGCCTCCCGGCCGCGATCCCTCCGCCCGGAAATCGCGGCCGGGAGGCCGCTCCCACGGGATGGGAAGGGAAATCGCGGCCGGGAGGCCGCTCCTACGGGCGCGGGCCGGGCTACTGCAGGCGGATCTGGGCGTTGACGATGCCGGGACGGTCGTGGGCGTCGATGGCCAGGCGCAGCACCGTGACGCCGTTGTTCTCCTGGAGCTGGTGCAGCCAGCGCAGCAGGTCGTTGAACGGCTGGGCCTGGATGGTGACGCTGACGGCGCCGCTGGATTCGGGCTGGAAGCGGTTGATCTGGATGCCCTGGGCCTGGGCGGACCGGGTGATCACGGGGACCAGCGAGCGGTCGCTCGTGGCCGTGCCGCTGCTCGCCAGGGCGCGGGCCCGGGACTCGTTCGCGCGGAACCAGTCCAGGTTGGCCTGGGCGTTCTGGTAGCGGTTGTGGGCGACGCTGCGCCAGTCGCTGACGGGCTTCCAGACGGCCAGCCACAGCACGGTCAGGGCGACCAGCACCGCCAGCGCCGCGACGATGCGCTGCTCGCCGGGCTCGCGGCCGTAGTACCAGCGGCCGGGTCCCGACCCTGCGAACCGCTCCTGCAGGCGTTCCATCATCATCACGCCCCCGCCCCGCGCAGCCGCAGCCGGCCGCGCACGCCGCTGCCGGCCTGCTCCGCCGAGGTGATGTCCACCGAGAGGCCCTGGGCGCCGAGCTGCTCCTTCAGCCGGTCGAGGGCCTCGAAGCCGCCGATGGTCAGGTCCACGGCGAGCTCGCCCCGCTCCTCGGTGTAGTTCAGGCTCTGGATGCGCGCATCCGGCGTCATGGCTTCGGCCAGCGGCGCCAGCAGATGCACGAAGTCGACGCGGCCGTCGTCGGGCCGCTCGCCGAGCTTGGCCTGGAGCTGGCGGCGCACGTTGGTGACCCGCCGCTCGCCCGGGAAGATCTCGCGGTACAGCGCCTCGCTGGTCGATTCCAGGCTGTCCGCCCGGTAGCTCGCATACATCGCCTCCGCGGTCATGGCCACCAGCGCCACGCCGACCCACACCGCAGCCAGCGCCGCCACGGCACGCCAGCGCGCCCACAGCGGGTTGCTCTGCTGCCGCGGCTTGTAGGGCCCCTGCAGCAGGTTCACCGCGCCAGCGTCGCGCCAGTGCGCGGCGATAAACTCCAGCACCGAGCCGTCCGCCGCGTCGTCCGCGACGTCGATCTCGGCGGTCTGCGCCAGCTCGCCCGCTTCCAGGTCCGTGAGCACGCCGTGGGCCACGTGTATCCGCGTCACCGCCAGGCCGGACGCCGCCAGGGTGAGGTTCTCCCGGTCGACCACGGCGGCCTGGTCGGCCGTGCGGATCAACACCCGGTGCGGCTCGACCAGCAGGCTCGCCTGACCCTCCGCCACCGGCAGCAGCTCGGCCTCGGAGAACAGGTGTCCCGGCCGGATCTCCAGCGCCTCCAGACACGCCAGCCAGTCTTCCAGACGCGCCCGGTCGACGAGGCTGACGCGGGTCGGGGCGCCGCGCCGCAGCTCGCCGCTCGCCAGGTGCAGGGACTCGATGTCGGTGGTGACGAACTCCTCCACCACGAACGGCAGAGCACGGCGTACCTGGCCGATGCTGCGGCCGGGCACTTCGCAGGACAGGCTGAGGACGTCTTCACCGGGCACGGTGACGATCACGTTGGACGGCTGCTGCAGCCAGTCGGTGCCTGGGTCGATCAGCTCGGACAGGCCGCGGAAGTCCGTTTCACCGTGCGCGCGGATCCGGCCGTCGTCCTCCTGGATCATCCAGGCGCTGGAGACTCGAAATCCGTCGTCGCCGGCCTGGGCGGGCCCGAGCAGTCTGATGAAAAGCTTCGGCATGTGGTTCTATCTGCTGACTCTATCTGCTCGGTTCAGTGTCTGCTCGGTTCGGTGGCCGCTCGGTTTCCGCCCGGTGATCGGCTCGCGGTCCGTCGGGACGGCCCCGGGGCGTTGCGCTCACTGCTCTTCCACGTCGACCACGAAGCGGGTGCGGAAGTCGCGCCCGAAATTCCGGCTCACGAGCTCTATGGCGCCCGTCGACCGGTCCCGCCGCAGCAGCGACGACAGCTCGGTGATGCCGCCGTCGACGGAGGCCCGGACGTCGACGCGGAAATACTCGCTGGTCACCGACAGCGCGTCAACGGCGGCCTCCAGATCGGGAAACTGGCTGGTCACCTGGCCGACGTTGTCGAAGTCGCGCACGCCCTCGGTGAGGGCCTGCATCTGCACCTCGCTGGCGGTCGGCGCCAGACTCGCCAGCACGGGGGCTTCGGCGGTGTTGACGTTGATGGCCAGGGTGGTGGACGGCAGCGTGCACAGCGCGCCTTCCAGCGCCTCGAGGTGCTCGGCCTCGACGCCGCGGATCAACCGGAACTCGGAGACGTGAGCCGCAGGCGCGTCCGCGGTGCGGTACGGCGGCTGCTGCAGCAGGTAGTCGCCGTCCTCGGCGCCGAATCCGGTGATGTCCTGGTCCGGATCGACCCAGTCGCGCCAGGCCTCGGCGAGGGCCTCGGGCACGCCGCGGTTGCGCAGCAGCGTCTTCAGCCGGTCCAGGTTCTGCTGCCAGGCGCCGCCGGCGAGACTGTTCAGGTTGAAACAGCGGTGCATGTCGGTGACCTGCACCTCGAGGAAACCGTTGTCGATCTCGAACGGCGGCACGGTCTGGGCCCAGGGTTCCAGGAGGGTGTCCTTGTCCGCCCCGCCGGCCTGCCACTCCTCGAACAGCACCTGGCGGGCGAACGCCTCGGCGCCGAGGGCATACTCCAGGCTCTGGTCGCCGTTGAAGGTGTACCGCGCCTGGGCGATCACCAGGGTCTGCCGCCCCACGAGCTGCCAGGCGACCGCCGCCAGCAGCGCGACCACCAGCAGCACGCTGAGCAGCACCACCCCCGACGACCGCCGGCGGCCCCCGTAGGAGCGGCCTCCCGGCCGCGATCGTGCCCCTGAACTGTAGGAGCGGTCTCCAGAACGCGATTTCCGGGGCAGCGCCATCGCGGTCTGGAGACCGCTCCTACACTGCGCCTGCCCGGCACATCCGCCCTCATCGATGCACGGCGCCCGCCCGTCGCTCAGGACAGGATCGGAGGGGATCGCGGCCGGGAGGCCGCTCCTAGGGGGGAGATGCCGGGGGGTCATGGCGGCGGCACGGCCCACAGGCGCTCGATGGTGCCGAACGGCGGCAGGTCCATTCGCACGATGATGCCGCCGAGGGCGGAACCTGGGTCCGGCCCGCCGGCGCCGGCGGTCGGCCAGAAGCTGTGCTCCTCGCCGTTCATGTCCAGGGCGAAGAACTCGATCTGGGCCACGTCACTCAGCAGCATCTGCATGACCGGCTCGTCGTTGTCCGGGGTCCGGTCGAGGGTCTGCCAGTACACCCGGTACAGGGTGTCGTCCTCGGTGGCGTAGGCCACCCGCTGCACCTCGGCGCGCCGCTGCTCCAGCGGGTTGCGCCAGCCGAGCCGGGTGAACTCGATGAGCCCGTCCGCGCCGATCCGCACCGCCTCCACCGGGTCGCCGAGCTGGTCCCGGATCTGCCTGCCGGAGAGCTGCATCAGGTCCCGCTGCATGATCTGCATGGCCCGCTGCACCTCGATCAGCCGCTCGCCGCGCTCGGCGACGACCCGCTCGTTGTCGACCACGCCGCCGACCAGCCGGGCGGACACCAGCCCGATGATGCCGAAGATGGCGAACACCACCAGCACCTCGAGCAGCGTGAATCCCCGGGTCCGTCGCGCCATCGTCAGTACCGCCCGAAGAATGCGATGACCGTGTCGATGGGGCCCAGCTCGTTGCCGGACTCCACCACCAGCACCCGGACCTCCACCCGCCGCAACAGCGGGTAGGAGGTCTCCGAGACTTCCGTTTCCACCAGCCACTCCCGGCCGCTCATCAGCACCCGCTCCCGCTCCTTGCCCGTGGGCATGGGATCCGTGGTGGCGCGGCGCGCCACGCGCAGCCGGTGGAGCTGATTCTCGGCCACCCAGTGAGCCACCGTGCGGCGCTCGAGGCCGTAGGTCTGATTCACCACGTTGCCCACCCGGCCGGTCACCGCGAATCCGGCCACCGCCAGGACCACGATGGCGACCAGCACCTCGACCAGGGTGAATCCGCGCTGGCGGCGCCCCACGCGCATCAGTACTCGGCCCGTTCGGCGCGCGTCCGGGACAGGCCGTCGGAGCTGATTTCCCAGGCCGGAACGTCCCACTGGGGCTCCATGTACAGGGTGAACGGCGTGACCTCGCCGCTGGAGAACAGGATCACCCCGGGCAGGTCCTCGTCGTCGGCGCCCGGGAGCTGCTCCGCGGCGTCGGACTCGACCCGCAGCGTCACGTTGGGCAGCGCCTCGGCGTCGCCGAACGGCCTGCCGGTCTGCTCCACCCAGGTCTGCTGCTCCGGGTCGAATTCGGCGAACCGCACGGCGTCCTCGTCCACGTACAGGCCCCACTCCCGGTTGCGCTGCAGGGCGTACTGGCGGCCGAGCTCGATGGCGTAGGCGAGCTGCTCGGCGCTGCCCCGCAGGCGCTGCTCGGTGTCGGCGCCGGTGAAGCCCAGCATCACCGTCCCGGTCAGCACGGCCACCATGACGATGACCACCAGTACCTCGAGGAGCGTGAAGCCCCCGGACCGGTTCGGCCGGCGGCTACAGGTCCTCGTAGCGGATGTCGGCATTCATGCCCTCGCCGCCTTCCGCGCCGTCCGCGCCGAGGGAGTACAGCGCGAACCCGTCGGAGGCGCGTTCATAGATGTAGGGCGAGCCCCAGGGGTCGGTGGGCAGGCTCTTGATGTAGCCCTCCGGGTTGTAGTTCTGCGGCTCGGGAAAGCCGCTGGGGCGGGACACCAGCGCCTCGAGCCCCTGCTCCGTGGACGGATACTGGAAGTTGTCCAGACGGTAGATGTCGAGCGCGTTGCCGAGATTGCGCAGGTCGCTCTGGGCCGCCGTGATCCGGGCCTGATCCGGCCGCCCGAGCAGATTCGGCACGATCACGGCGCCGAGAATGCCGATGATCACCACGACCACCAGGATCTCGATCAGCGTGAACCCTCGTGAACCGGACCGATGACTTGTGAGCATGCCGAGAAACCCCTCGTAAACCTATGTGAATGAATGATAATTCAATTCGCGGACCTGAACTGGAGCTGCCTCTCAGTCCGACCGGGCCGCGCTGGCCACGCGCCTCATACGAGCTGGTTCATCGTCAGAATGGGCAGCAGGATGGCCATCACGATGAACATCACGAGCCCGCCCATGATCACCAGCATCATCGGCTCGAACAGCCGCACCAGGGTGGTGACGATCCGCTCCACCTCGGTCTGCTGGTAGCGGGCGACCTTGTCCAGCATCACGTCGAGTTCGCCGCTGGATTCGCCGCTCGCCACCATGTGCAGCAGCATCGGCGGGAAGTAGCCCACCCCTTCCAGGGCGACCCGCAGGCTCGAGCCCTCGCTCACCCGCTGGGTGGCGTCGCCGAGCCGGCGCTGCAGCCACTTGTTCGACACGACTTCCGCGGCGATGTTCATGGCTTCCACCAGCGGCACGCCGCTGGAGGTGAGAATGCTCAGGGTGTTGGCGTAGCGCGCGGCGTTGCTGCTGCGGGTGATGCGGCTGACGAACGGCATGGACAGCTTCTGCCGGTCCCAGGCGAGCCGGATGTTCGGCTGGGCCAGCAGCCAGCGCACGCCGGCGACGGCGCCGACCACCACGGCGAGCAGCAGCCACCAGTAGCTCTGGGTCCACTCCGACAGGCCGATGAGCACCCGGGTCGACAGCGGCAGCTCCTGGCCCATGTTCTCGATCACGCCGACCATGTCCGGCACGACGTACACCATCAGCGCGCCGACGATGCCGAAGGCGAGCAGCGTCAGCACCACCGGATACAGCATCGCCATCTCGACATTACGTCGGGATTCGAACGTACGCTCTTGATAATCCGCAAGATTTTCCAGAACCCGATCCAGATGACCGGACTGCTCGCCGGCGGCCACGGTGGAGCGGTACATGTCGTTGAAGCTGCCCGGGTACTGAGCCAGCGAGCCCGCCAGCGAGTGCCCTTCCAGCACCCGGCTGCGGATGCCCATGATCAGCGCCCGGACGTGCTGCTTCTCCGACTGCTGGGCCACCGCCTGCAGCGCTTCCTCGATGGGCAGGCCGGCGGCGACCAGGGTCGCGAGCTGGCGGGTGAGCAGCACCCGGTCCAGCGGCCCGAGGCGCCGGGTCAGGCTGAAACCGCCGCCGCCGGCGCGCGCCTTGCGCTCCGCCGCGGGCTCCACCCGCAGCGGCACCAGCCCCTGGTCCCGCAGCATCTGGCGGGTCTGGCGCAGGCTGTCGGCCTCCAGCACCCCCTTGCGCTGCTTGCCGGCGGCATCGAGCGCGGCGTATTCGAAGGCGGCCATGGCTAGCCCGCCACCGTCACGTGCGGGACCGTCACTTGCGGGACCGGCACTCGTGGGAGCGGCCTCCCGGCCGCGAATGCCCCCCTCCCTCGTAGGAGCGGCCTCCCGGCCGCGAACCCGTCGGCCTTCGAACGAGTTTGACGCCCGGTCGGCCAAGAGCCGTCGACACGGCGGTGGATCGCGGCCGGGAGGCCGCTCCTACGGGGGGAGGCCGCCGCTGCCATCAATCCTCCAAGGTCACCCGCAGCACCTCCTGGACGGTGGTGACGCCGGCCAGCACCTTGTCGCGGCCGTCGTCACGGATGGCGGGGGAGCGGCGCCGGGCGTAGCCGGCCATGTCGAGCTCCGAGGCGCGGTCGTGGATGAGCTGGCGCATGGTGTCGTCGATGGCGATCAGCTCGTAGACGCCGGTGCGGCCGCGATAGCCGGAACCCTGGCACTGGTCGCAGCCCACCGGATCGTAGACCCGGCCCTCCGGCACCCGCAGGAACTGCAGCTCGCCGGCATTGGCCGGGCGCATGGTCTTGCAGTCGGGGCACAGCACCCGGACCAGCCGCTGGGCCAGCACGCCCACCAGGCTCGACGACAGCAGGAACGGCTCCACCCCCATGTCGATGAGCCGGGTCACCGCCCCCACGGCGGTGTTGGTGTGCAGGGTGGACATGACCAGGTGGCCGGTGAGGCTGGCCTGGACGGCGATCTCCGCGGTTTCCAGGTCACGGATCTCGCCGACCATCACCACGTCCGGATCCTGACGCAGGATGGCGCGGAGGCCGCGGGCGAAGGTCATGTCCGCCTTGGTGTTGACCTGGGTCTGACCGATGCCCGGCAGGTTGTACTCGATGGGATCCTCCACCGTGAGGATGTTGATCGTCGCCGTCGACAGCTCGGCCAGCGACGAGTACAGCGTGGTGGTCTTGCCCGAGCCCGTCGGGCCGGTCACCAGGAAGATCCCGTGGGGTTTGTTGACGATGTCGCGCAGACGCCCCAGGGTCTTGTCGTCCATGCCCAGGTTCTCGAGGCGCAGACGCCCGCCCTGCTTGTCGAGCAGACGCATCACCACCCGCTCGCCGTTGCTGGACGGCAGGGTCGACACCCGCACGTCCACCTCCCGCCCGCCGATGCGCAGGGAGATGCGTCCGTCCTGGGGCACCCGCTTCTCGGCGATGTCCAGGCGCGCCATGACCTTGATGCGGGACACCAGCAGCGGCGCGAGCTGGCGTTTCGGCTTGACGATCTCGCGCATCACGCCGTCGACCCGAAAGCGAACCACCAGTTCCTTCTCGAAGGTCTCGATGTGGATGTCGGAGGCGTTCTCGCGGATGGCCTCGGCAAGCAGCGCGTTGATCAGGCGGATGATCGGCGCGTCGTCCTCCTGTTCGAGCAGATCCTCGGTTTCGGGGACGGATTCCGCCAGGCTGGCCAGGTCCAGCTCGTCGCCCATGTCCTCGACCATCTGCCGGGCGGCGGAGCTGTCCCGGGCATAGGTGCGGCCGACCAGGGTCTCGAACTCCTCGTCCCCCACCATGCGCACCTGGATCGGCTGGCCGGCGAAGCGCTTGATCTCGGCCAGCGTGGTGAGGCCGGGCTGGGAGCGGCAGGCGACGATGAGCTGACCGTCGCGCCCGGTCTCGTCGAGGATCACCGCGCCGAAGCGCCGCGCGAAGGCGAACGGCAGCAGCCGGGGCACCTCGGCGCCCGGCGGCGGAATCTCGGACTCCGGCGTGTGCAGATCAGCTTCGCTCATGACGGCCGTCCCGGCGCTTTCGCATGCTTGAAATCATAGCAGCGCCGGCCTCTGCGCCCCAGTGTACGGGACCCCATGACGAACGCATGACGGTTCCCGTTTCCGCGGTGTTCCGGCCCGGGTCGTAGTGACAGCCCCGTGGAAACGATTACTATGTCGCAGCCGCGCCCGAGCCGCCCCCGGCCGGCGGCGGATGTGGCCCGGCAACTTTCATGTCGATTGGCCCGTTCGATTGGAGGAACCTTGAATTTCGTCGGCTCGCACGTGCTCTCCGTGGACCAGTTCGATCGCAGCGCCATGGAGCGCGTCTTCGCCGTCGCCGACGAGATGACACCCTACGCCCACCGGCGCCGCATCACCCGCGTGCTGGAGGGCGCCATCCTGTCGAACATGTTCTTCGAGCCCAGCACCCGCACCCGCATTTCCTTCGGCTGCGCGTTCAACATGCTCGGCGGCGAGGTGCGGGAGACCACCGAGGTCAAGGCGTCGGCGCTGGCCAAGGGCGAATCGCTGCACGACACGGCCCGGGTGCTGTCGGGCTACAGCGACGTCATCGCCATGCGCCATCCGGATGCCGGCTCCGTGGCCGATTTCGCGTCGGCCAGCCGGGTTCCGGTGCTCAACGCCGGCGACGGCCCCAACGAGCATCCCACCCAGGCGCTGCTCGATCTCTACACCATCCGCAACGAGCTGCGCAGCCGCGACCGCGGCGTCGACGGCCTGCGCATCGCCATGGTGGGCGACCTCAAGTACGGCCGCGCGGTGCACTCGCTGTGCAAGCTGCTGTCCCTGCACGAGCGCATTCACTACAAGCTGGTGGCGCCGCCGGGACTCGGCCTGCCCGGGGAGACCGTGGAGGCGCTGCGCGGCGCCGGCCACCAGGTCGCCGAGTACGACAAGCTCGAGGCCGGCATCGATCACGTGGACATCGTCTACGTCACGCGGACCCAGGAAGAGCGTTTTCCGAGCCAGGAGGAGGCCGACCGCTACCGCGGGCTGTTCCGCTTGAATCAGGCCATCTACACCCAGCACTGCGAGCCCAACACGGTGATCATGCATCCCCTGCCCCGGGATTCCCGTGCCCAGGCCCAGGAGCTCGACGACGACCTGATCGAAAACCCCAACCTCGCCATCTTCCGCCAGACCGACAACGGCGTGCTGGTCCGCATGGCGCTGTTCGCGCTGGTGCTGGACGTCGCCGACGAAGTGCACAACCACGCCCAGCCGGTGACGTGGTACACGGCGAAGCGGTTCAGCTGACGCCCGGATCGCCCCTTCCGTAGGAGCGGGACGGCAACCCGACCGTCACCGCACGACAGGAGGCCCGGTGTCAGGCCCGGACGTTGGGCCGGCGCTGGGCCC
>MDTG01041304.1_pt1 | contig 26709 bp, 22 predicted proteins | sample 811421 | NCBI WGS metagenome assembly MDTG01 (sample SAMN05326645, study PRJNA326480) | marine metagenome | isolation source: seawater | place: Pacific Ocean: South East | collected 2011
ACCAATTATAAATGCTGGCAATGGTGTTGGCGAACACCCAACGCAAGCGCTTTTAGATCTTCACACTATTAAAACGGAACGCGGCGAATTTGATCGATTATCTGTCACAATGATAGGGGATTTAAAATTTGGTCGAGTGTTCATAGCTTAACCAAGTTGTTACGTATGTATAATACAGAAATGTATTTTGTGGCACCGAAAGAACTAGCTATGCCGTTAGAGTATGTATGTTCTCAGGATAAGCATTTTGATAATTTAGACGAAATCATAGAGGATACCGATGTTTTGTATGTTACTAGAGTTCAAAAGGAAAGAATGACCGGAATTGAGGGATTTGATTTTTCATATTCTGTTACTTTGGATCACATGAAACGTGCTAAAACCAATATGGTACTTATGCATCCATTGCCTCGTGTTGGAGAAATTCCACCGGAACTCGACTCTGATCCAAGAGCTACATATTTCCGACAAATGAAATACGGATTAAATATAAGGATGGCACTACTTTATGCGATGATTGGAAACGTATGAAGTCATGGAGTTAGCCTACAAACGTTATGGTTCTGGTTCGCCTATTTTAATTTTACATGGTTTGCTCGGGTCGGGTCGCAATTGGACATCAATGGCTAAACGCTTTGCTGCTGATGGTTGGGAAGCTATCACAGTAGATCTTCGTAATCACGGGGAGTCTCCGCATAGCAATGCGATAAATTATTCTTTAATGGCTAACGATGTAGCTGAGCTAATTCGTTTACTAAAAATTGAATGTCCTATTGTTATTGGTCATTCAATGGGTGGAAAAGTTGCTATGGCACTCTCGCTTACAAAGCTTGAAGTCATAAAAGCTCTAATTGTAGTCGATATTGCGCCAAAAAAATATTTTCATAGTAATCTGTCTCTAATAACTGCGATGATGGAAGTAGATTTAGATGAAATCTCGACTCGAGTGGAAGCAGATAAGATTTTATCAAAAAAGATAAATAATGGCGATATGAGAGCTTTTTTACTTCAAAATTTAATTTTTGAAAACGGCGTTGCCTCATGGCGTGTTAATCTAGCTTCGATAGAATCGAACATGGAGCATCTGATGGATTTTCCTTACAGAAAAAACGAGTTTCTTTATGCAGGGCCAGTGTTATTTGTTGGGGGCGGCGTCTCTGAATATATGCGAAGTATGAAGCTTGATATTATACTTGATCTTTTTCCAATCGCAGAAGTGAAAATGATTAAAAACACAGGGCATTGGGTTCATTCGGAGAAGCCCACGTTGTTCTATACGATTGTCTCCCAATTTATAAATCAAATAAATAAAAAAGGGCCGCTCTAAGCGGCCCCTCTCTATAGAATTTTTGCGACTACTTTTTTGGAAACACTAGCTTCTTCACGCGAGCTATAACAGCTGGTGAAGACTCTTTTAATGCAGTGTTTACGATTTCTTGGATTTTCTTCCCAGTTGAGGGAATCAGTCGAAGTTTTCGTTTTTTTAGTTCAGCGGCAAACTTAGGGTCTGCATTCATTTTATTGTAAGCAGTTCTTACAGTCTCCACCGTGGCACTTTTTACCCCTGGTGGATATGCGAGACCACGTCCAATCGGACCTGCTGAAGCAAGAAAACCAACTAATGGCCGATCTTTCTTTGCTACAAGGTCAATAAGCATTGGCACATCAGGTAGATCTGGATCTTTAAAGAAACCCGTTTGTAAGATGGCTCTTGCGAAGGGTTTCTTCCCCTTAAACCAATGCGGTACCTTTGAACTCCAAGCGAGCCAATTGAAAGCCGCCATTTGAGCTTCTCCTTGCTCTACAGCTAGAATTGACCGGGAAGAGCCCTTGTAACCGGTGATCATGCGTCCTTTAAGATTAAGGAGACCCCAAGCTACCATTGGTGTTAAGTATCCACTAGATCCTGTTCCACTGGTAGCACCAATGACCGCGATATTTTTCATGTCCTGAATTTTTTTAATGCCTGTGTCTGCTCTAACTACCATTATAACATTTGTTTGATTAGACGATCCAAGATAGTGAAATTTGTCAGCCTTGTAGCGCATTCTCTTTGGACGAAGTAGTTGATTGACAACGACATTATCCAAAGGAACAAACATATGGAAACCCTTGGCCGGAGCTACGTTATACATGTAGGCCTGGGCTTTGGATCCGCCGGCTCCTGGCATATGCTGCAATATAACTGTCGGTTTTCCAGGTATGTGTTTGCCTAGATGATTAGAGAAGCTTGCACCATACTTGTCGTAAGTTCCTCCAGGACCATATGGAATGACAATTGTCACCGTTCGGTCTTTAAAGTGTTTGGCATTTGATGCTACCACAGCAGTTGATATGGTAATCCCTACAATTAATGCCGATGTTATTGCTAAATATTTTTTTATCATGTTTTCTCCATAGGAATTTTTCAATTCAAGATCCGAACCAAATTTCCAAACCGGTTCGTAGCGAACGCTAGAGAAGACCAGCGCGTACTGCAAGAAATTTGTAGTAAAAATTTATTTTTTTTGTGGGTAAACGGTGATAACACCCCCAGAATATCATCAAATATATAATTATTGCGCCTAAATTGTAAAAAATAACGTTAAGGCTGATAAAATAAGACACTATAAATTTAATAGTAAATTCGTCCATCGATCTAAGTAGTGATGTATCAGCATTCGATCCATATAGCAGAAAGGACTTTGTGTTTAAGCCAATTTTTATCAACAAGTTGCTTTAGGACTTAGAGACCGCAACTGCTTGTATTTCGATCAGCATTTCGGGACGATTGAGGGCACTTACAGTAACAAGCGCACTCGCGGGGAATTTGTCGTTTTGGAAAAATTCTTTCCGGATTTCGACAAAACGAATGTTATTTGTTACGTCTGTAATAAAACATGTCATTGACACTATATCTGATAGACTTGCATCAACTTGTGCAAGTGTAACTGATAGTTTGTGAAATACAGATCGAACTTGTCCATCAAAATCACCAATAAGAGACTTGCCGGTTGTCTCCTCAGTTGCGAAGTGACCTGCTAGCCAAATTGTGCGTCCACCCTCAGAAACTACAGCAGAAGAGTAAGAGCGGGATTTTTCATACTCTGATGACAGATTTATGCGTTTCACTTTATCACTTTCTTCAAAAAAATGCAGGTTGCAGAAAAAATATGATTTTAACTTATAAAACATTCAGGATTCTAAGTCTAAATACTTTTCGTATTTGATTTATTTGAAGGAGAAATAAAGGTTTTTGAATTTTATTTTGTGTTTCTAGTTAAAAATTGTTTTTTAATAGATCGAGCTTCACGGCAGGGTATTTGGTAACCGTTAAACTGTCCAAAGCGGATTGCTATTTGCTATCAAAGTATGTCCGCCAATTTCTCAGTCGAGAAAAAAAGTCGTACCCCCGCCTAATTATAAATGGTAGACATTGTTTGAGTGCATATTGTTTACCGCAGACTCATTTGCAAACTGAATTGAACAAGCAGCACAGACACATCGCATTGGTAAAATTAATGCAAGTTTTAGCCGGGTTTTCGAAAAAAGAATCTCAAGCCATGAGCCTGATAGGATTAGCTCATATGCTAAGCCATATGTACATGCTTGCTTTCGCACCTTTGGCGGCTTCGGTTATGAATGATTTGCAGATCTCAGCCGTTGAATACGGCATAGCCTTAACTGCATTTGCAGCAGTAACCGGTATTTTTCAAACCCCAATGGGCCTGCTAGTAGAGCGCATTGGGGGGCGACCTGTGCTCATTTTAGGCTTATTGATGAATTCTATTGCATTTTGTCTCATTTCGTGGGTTGCAGTAAGTTATCTATCTTTTATTACATTAATGGCTCTTGCTGGTATTGGTAATGCGGTATTTCATCCTGCGGATTACTCTCTTATAACGGCTAGCGTTAGAGAAGACCGCATTGGTCGCGCTTTTTCTATTCATACATTTGTTGGGCATTTAGGGTTTGTTGCTGGTCCTCTCCTCTCTGCTGGCTTGGAAGCAGTCGTAGGATGGAGAGATTCGATTGCAACCATCGGAATGATTGGTGTGGGTGTTTCGATAACTTTATTTGTTTTTGGATTTGTTATTTCAGAAGGAACGGAGATTAAAAAAGTAGTTTCAGTAGGTGACTGTCTTAGACAGCTTTTTACTTCGCGGCCCGTTGCTCTGTTTTTTCTTTTCTACATGCTTTCCTCCATGGCAAATTTCGGAATTGTTCAATTCTCGGTACTTGCCTTTCAACCCTTATATGAAATGGAACGCGTGGTGGCTGTGGTAGCCCTTACTGTCTATCAAATTGGAACTATGGCCTTGGTTTTACCAGGCGGAGTTCTTGCGGACCGTAGTTCCCGTTATGACCTAATAATTTATTTTGGATTTGGTATATCTTCAATTTTGTTAATCATTATTGGAACTGGACTACCTCCGTTTTGGCTTGTTGTAATACTAATTTGCTTGGCGGGTGCAATGCGGGGTGGAGTAAATGCGTCTAGAGATGTTGCCGTGCGCAAAATCTCTACTAGTATTCCAGTCGGGACATTGTTTGCTTTTGTATCAACTGGATTTTTGATTGGACAGGGCTTAGGAGGGGGCATATACGGGTATTTGTATGAGAACTTTGCACCGAACTATATATTTTATGCGTCAGCAACCTTTTCCCTTCTGGGAATCGGAGCAGTTATGCTTAACAATGTTCTGAGTCCAATGCCATAAAATATTAACCGGTGAATATCTAACAAAGTTTTTAGAAAAAAACAAAAAAAAGATGGCTAACAAAGTTCGGTTTTTATAAACAAATCATCATTTTGGTGAGTGAAGTTTCATTCAGGTAAATATGCGCAATCCAACAAATATCGAGGAAAAAAATAACCTTCGGTTATTTTGCAAATCAGCTTCCCTAAGGTCCTGTTTTTATGTTTTTAAAACTCGTCAATCCTTACTTGTTAGTGTTTTGAGCCTAATTTCCTACAAAAATTAATTATAGCTCTAAAAAGCTTGGGATAGTTTGCTCTGTTGCTGGTGGAAGAAGCCAATGATACTGTCACAGCTTTAAAAGTCATTAATTAGGATCAAATTCGATGTCCACAAATTTTCGGGAGTTTGTCGAGGACTTGCGCCGTGAGGGGCAGTTAATAGAAATTACTAAAGCCGTTGATATCCGTCATATCGCTGCTTTGGTTGATCAGTCAGATAAGGCATTATTATTTTCTAATGTGTTAGGCTATGATATGCCAGTTGTATCTGGTCTTACAAATAGTCGAGATCGCCTTGCAATAGCGATGGGTTGTGATTTTCCTGAGATAGAGGCAAGGCTCCGTGAGGGAATAGATCATCCGATAGAGCCAAAGATTGTTAATTCTGGTCCGTCTAGAGATATACTCATCGAGGGACAAGATGTGGATCTGTTTGATTTGCCTGTACCGCTATTCTCGGTTCGTGACGGCGGACCAATGGTTACCGCAGGAGTCACATTAGTTGAAGATAAAGATATAGGGTTAAACGCCGGTATTTATAGATTCCTGATAAAAGATCGAAATACTACTGGTATCGATGTTGTAACGCCCAATAATTTACGCAAATTGGCAGAAAAAGCTCTGTCAAATAATGCGCCATTAGCTATTTCAATTAATATTGGCACTCATCCAGCAGAATTAATAACTGGCTGTTTTAAAGCTGCAGCAGGCGTGAGTGAAATAGCTATGTCAGGCGGTATGCGTGGAATGCCAGTCAATCTTACTCCTTGCAAAACCATCGACGCGCCATGTATTGCCGATGCAGAAATTGTTCTAGAGGCAGAAATCTTACCAACGGGTTGGACTAAGCCTGAAGGTAGGTTTGGCGAATTTACAAGACTAATGGGGGGGCTTCACTGGAACCCACTTGTGCGTATAAAAGCGATTTCCATGCGTAAAAATCCTATTTATTATGCCTTGCATATGCCATGGGAAAATATTTGGCCCTCTGGACCAATATATGAAGCTGCAGTCAAACGGGCTCTCCATGAGGCTGGTGTTACAACTTCTGCTGTTAACATTACGCCAGGTGGTTGTTGTCATTGGCATGCAGTTATTGCCATAAGCGGTTTGCCTGGTGATGGTAAGAATGCGATGTTAGCAGCATTATCGGTTGCCGATATGAAGCATGTAACAATTGTCGACTCCGATATTGATGTATTTGATCCAATGGATGTGGAATGGGCTGTGGCCACGCGGGTTCAAGCAGATCAGGATGTTTTAATTATTTCTGGTGCACGATCAAAGCCTCTCGATCCAAGCCTTACAATAGTTCCAGGAAAGATTCCTACTACAGCAAAAATGGGAATAGATGCAACAATAAGCGACCATATTCCTCGAGAGCGTTACGAACGTATTTCTTATGCGTATGCTGACAATGTTAAATTGGAGGAGTTTGTTGGAGAGGGAGGTCAAAAGTCACCCGTTCTGCACTTTTCAGAAAAACAAATAGACAATTTGGCAAAAAAGATTTCCGATCATTTAGCAAAAGAACCTCTTTATTACGCCGAGATCGCTGAGCATTTTGCAGGTGAAAAATTTCAAGTTGTAAGCAGGGCGCTTGGAAAATTACACGAGCAAGAAATATTGTGGCAGGATAAAGTTGGAAAGTTTTGTTTGAAAGATTCTAAATTTGCCGCTACCCGTCAGAAAAAATAAAAGGGGCGCCGTCAGATTCGTCGAAGTCACGTTATTGTCAAGTTTTAAATTAAGGAAATTTTTATAATTGGCTAGATTTTATTGCGGGTTGTCGTTTTTATAAATGTAAAAAGGTCAATGTAAATATATTTGGTTTTTGTCACGCTACAAAGTTGCTAATTTAAAATTTTCTTTGCAATATTCCCGTGTTGGGAGAAGTTACTCGTCGAAAGCAATTAATGTTTTTAATGGTACTTGTAATTTGGTACGACCTTTGAGAGACGTTAGCTCAGCTAAACAAGCTACGGCGCATATATCTACCTCGAGTTGTTTAACAAGATCAATCGCCGCAGTCATTGTTCCTCCTGTGGCAAAAAAATCGTCAATAATAATTGCACGCCCTCCTTTTTCCATTGCGTCAGCTTGGATCTCGATTGTATCAAATCCATATTCAAGTTGGTAACTATGTGAAATGATTTTGCCCGGGAGCTTTGATTTCTTTCTAATCATCCCAACTCCACAATTTAATTTGTAAGCGATTGGGGCAGCAAGCAAAAAACCTCTGGCCTCTACCCCAAATAACATATCCGCGTCATAATGTTTTATGGTATCTGCCATCTGATCGATTGCAGTTTTCCACGCTTCTCTATTTTTCATGAGAGTTGAAATATCGTAGAATAAAATTCCTTTTTTTGGAAAATCGGCTACAGTTCGAATATGTTTTTTTAAATCCATTTTTTCTCAAAATTTAGAAATTGACGTGAATTGAGTATCTTTTTACTTGTGACAAGCAATTGACGCCAGACAATTCAAGGGGCATGGTAATAATAACAAAAAATATTCTTTGCAAGTCTATTAATTTAATAACTATTTACCTGTGAGGAGAGAAGATGAAAGGTATAATGGCTTTAGGCGCTATAATTGTTGTAACAGCCGCGGTGTCATTGCCGGTTCAGGCAAACAGCAAGCGCACATTTATCTCTATTGGGACTGGTGGTCCCACTGGAGTGTATTTTGCAACTGGAAACGCTATATGCCGACTTGTGCACAAAGAGGCAGCTGAGGGACGGAAATCAGGCAGAAAACATGGCATTCGTTGTTCTGCCCCATCTACCGGCGGTTCTAATTATAATATTGGGCAAATCAAGCAGGGTGAGCTTGATTTTGGAGTGTCGCAGTCTGATTGGCAGTTTCATGCATACAACGGATCCAGTTCTTGGAAAGGTAAAAGATTTAAAAAACTAAGAGCGGTTTTCTCGGTTCACCCAGAGCCTCTGCATATAATTGTTGGAGGAAAATCAGGTATTACCGGTTGGGCTAGTCTTAAAGGTAAGCGAGTAAATATCGGTAACCCAGGTTCAGGCCAAAGGGGAACAATGGATTTCCTCATGAAGAAATATGGCTGGAAGAAAAGTATTTTTTCCGTTGCTTCTGAGTTGACTTCAAGTGAACAATCAAAAGCCCTGTGCGACAGTAAAATAGATGCTTTTATTTATACTGTAGGTGTGCCAAATGCCGGCGTAGCCGCAGCAACTGATGGTTGTGGTGCCAAAATAGTAAGTTTTGATAATGATCTTGCTAAAGGTCTGGTAAAAGCCCGTCCATTCTATGCATGGGCCACAATTCCAAAGGGCACATACAAAACTACAAATAAAGATGTGAAAACTTTTGGAGTAATGGCTACTTTTGTTTCTAGTGCAGCGGTTCCCCAAAAAACTGTGTATGAAGTAACAAGGGCGGTTATGGAAAATATTGAGGATTTCCGAAAGCTACATCCCGCGTTCCGTAATCTTAATGCAAAGGATATGATTTCCAATGGGCTATCTGCGCCAATACATGCCGGCGCGATGAAATACTATAAAGAAAAAGGTTGGAAGTAGAAGTAATTTTGAGTCTTAGGCCGTCGTGTTATCACGACGGCCGTTTCTGCTTTGACAAAACTTGCACCAGATTTTTGAAAACACCAAAAATGATCTAGATGGTTCGTTGAGTCTGGATTCTGATGAAAGACATGTTCCCCTGTTTGGGAACAGTGGCTATGCAATCCTTGGGTTTATTGCTTTTGTATGGTCTATTTTTCAGCTTTGGATTGCATCTCCATTTCCTTTTCTGTTTGGTTTTGCAATCGTTTCCGAAATTCCCGCCCGCGCAATTCATTTATGCTTCGCCCTCGTGTTGTGTTTTTTATTGGTACCTTGCACTTCTCAGAGTCCTTCGAAGATAATTCCTTATTATCATCTGGTATTAGTGATTCTTTCAATCTGCGTAACATTATATCTTTTTGTATTTCAGGGAGAAATTACAAGACGAGTTGGAGTTCTTTTATCGATAGAAGTTGCAGGAAATCTAATACCAGTTGAAGCAATTATAGGTGGAATTGGTATTTTGACTCTTTTGGATGCTACCCGGCGGGTAATAGGTTTTCCACTTGTAATTATCTGTTGTGCATTCATTGTTTTTTCCTTGTTTGGCCAGTCAATGCCAGATTTGATTGCTCATAAAGGTGTTTCCTTAGAAAGACTGATCGGCTATCAGTGGTTTACCGGAGAAGCAATCTTTGGAATACCCATAGATGTTTCTGTGAGTTTTGTATTTTTGTTTGTTTTGTTTGGAGCATTGCTTGAAAAAGCAGGAGCAGGAAAATATTTCTTAGATCTTGCATTTTCAATGGTAGGTCAGTTTCGAGGTGGTCCAGCTAAGGCGGCTATAATTGCATCAGGAATGAATGGAGCTATCTCTGGTTCATCTGTTGCAAATGTGGTTACAACCGGTACGTTCACGATACCTGTAATGCGTGAAACAGGGATACCTGCGGTAAAGGCGGCGGCGATAGAAGTTGCGGCTTCGACGAACGGTCAAATCATGCCCCCAATTATGGGCGCCGCTGCTTTTATTATGGCGGAGACAATTGGCATTTCATACTTTGAAGTTGTTTCTGCAGCTTTTATTCCAGCACTTATCAGTTATCTGGCGCTTCTCTACATATCTCATCTTGAGTCGGTAAAACTTGGTCTAACTGGCTTGCCAAAACATAGGCTTTCACAATTCTGGCCAACTTTTATCGGAGGAATACATTTTTTATTGCCAATTGCTGTGCTTGTTTGGTTGTTGATGGTGGAACGTTGGAGTGCCGGTAGTGCTATTTTTTACTCAATTATTTTGCTGATGATAATCATTGTTTTTCAGCGTGTTTTTCAGAAAAATAAAAGTACTAAGATTTGTTACAGGTCGGCGATGTTAGCTGGACTAAGCGATGTGTACGGCGGATTAATCACTGGTGCCCGAAACATGATGCGTATTGCGATAGCTGTAGCTGCTGCGGGTATAATTGTGGGTTCTGTAGCGGCCACTGGATTAAATAATGCTATGGTTGGGGTTATTGAGGCAGCAAGTGGTGGGAATGTATATCTTCTTCTCATTCTTACAGCTATTTTGTGTGTAATTCTAGGTATGGGTTTGCCAACTACTGCAAACTATTTAGTGGTTGCATCGCTTTTAGCAGGCGTATTAGTTGAACTTGGAGCAGCAGCAGGATTGGTTCTCCCGTTGATAGCCATACATTTATTTGTTTTTTATTTCGGACTATTGGCGGACTCAACACCACCGGTTTGTGTTGCTGCATTTGCTGCATCAGCAATCTCGCGTTCTGAACCACTACTCACTGGTGTCCAAGCATTTTTTTATGATATTAGAACGGCTATTCTGCCGTTTATCTTTATCTTTAATACAGAGCTTTTGCTTATTGGAGTACAAAGCATTTGGCATGGAATGACAATTTTTGTTGTCTCATTGCTTGCAATGTTATGCTTTTCATCCTTGACACAATGGTGGTTATTCGTGCGTTTGCGCTGCCATGAAGCACTTTGCTTGTTCCTTGCTATGGTAGGTTTATTTAGGCCCGATTTTGTTATGGACCAGATTTTCCCTAAATTTACTCCGATTGAAATTAGCCAAATTACTAGTTCGAATTTTATCATCTCTAAAAATAAAAATATTCGTCTGCATATGGTTCGTCAAACAGATTATGGTGATCGTTTTAAACTTTTAGTTCTAAAAGGTGAAGGTAAGTCAGGGCTAAAATCTTTAGGTATAGAATTAGGAACGCCTGAAGGTGATCGTTATCCGATAGTGAATGTAGAGTTTAATAGTGTTGCAGATAACAAAAAAATCAGACCTTATAGTGATTTTGTAATCTCGGTTGATTTGTCAAAATCGGGTCAACCAAAAAAAGAGTGGGTTTATTTGTTTGCCCTTACATTTCTTGGGTTATCTCTTGTTTCACAACTTCTGAGAAAAAAAATTAAAAGCTAACTAAAACGCGCAAACAAAAGAATTAAATTAAATTCAATTCACCTACGGGCGTCAAGAAGCTTAATTACGAGTAAACATCACATACAATTATATACTTAGAGCTTATTTCCTATAAGAACTTGAACAGAAATAGAAAAAATAATTTATCAAAAGTTGGTATTCTATTTAAAATGGAAACCAGCTGTGTTCCTGATTATAATGGAGATAGCCTATGTTTGCACCTGCCCGCAGTCCTAACCCAGTCCGGATTGGAGCTAAAACAATATTATTTATAGCTTGATAATTTAGACTAACGCCTGCTGCAAAATAGAGGCTTCCATCAACACCGGGAAAACGCCTATAGATGTCATCTGGACGTTCCAAGTTGTATACTAACGTCAATACTTTTGAGGCGTTTCCGCCAAAGTCATAGCCCACCGATGGTCCTTGCCAATAAATTTTTCTAGGTTCTTTATTTTTACGATGTAATTTGCCTTCACCGTAGCGAAGTCCGACTACAAAAGCTCCCCCGAATTCTTCTCCCTCAATAAATGCATTTGGTTCACCATGATCAGCAAAAACTCTTTCTATAGCTTTTGCTAGTCCGGCTGTTGTGGATCCAAAAAACCCCTTCGCACGCTGAAGTATTTCAATCTCAGAATATTCTTGAGAACTTGTTGTTTGAGAAAAAGCAGGGGGAATTGATAATACAATTATGACTAGGGAAGCGACAAAAAACAAACGTATCATTCATAAACTCCCAAAAATTTTCAAAATCATTTGATAGCTTAGCCGGACTTTACCCGACTCGTCCTATGCATTCCACGTCCGCGTTTTATTGAAGCAGTTCCATATTTTTTCCGAATCGTTATGATTGTCTCTTCCGTTTTAAGTAACCTTTCGATATTTGGGTCTACTAAGTCAACCGGATCAGCAAGTGAGGCGTCACATAAATCAGATAGCCCAACACCAATTAAACGGAATTCTGAACCTGTAACCTCCGATACTAAGAGATGAAACGCTTGTTGCCATATCTTTTCAGCTATTTGTGTAGGGTGTGTTAATTTTCGTCTCCTTGTTATAGTCTGAAATTTAGAGGTTTTTAATTTCAAAATTACAACTTGTGCTGCAAAACCAGCATCACGTGTCCTCTCAGAAACTTTTTCACATAGAGACCACAATAGGGGCTTTAGTGTCTTTATATCGTTAACATCTGAACTTAGGGTAACCTCGGCTGATATGCTTTTCCTTCTTTGATTGGGTGTAACAGGTCGACTGTCAACGCCGTTAGCGTAGTTCCAAAGTTGCTTTCCAATCTTACCATATTGATCGGTTAAGAAACTTATAGATTGCCGCCTTAGAGCCCCAATACTAGTAATACCATCGCGTTTTAATTGTTCTTGCAATGAGGGTCCAACACCTGAAATAATTTCTATCGGTTGGTGCTCTAAAAATTCAAGAGTCTCTTCAACTCCAATTACAGAGAAACCCCGAGGTTTATCCATGTTTGAAGCAATTTTTGATAAAAATTTATTGTGACTTAAACCGATGGAAACCGTTATGCCCACTTCTTTTTCAATTCGCAGGGCGAGTTTTGCAAGGGTCTGCGCGGCACCACCTTTGTGTAATGTTTCCGTACCTGTAAGGTCAAGAAAGGCTTCATCAATACTTATCGGTTCAACAAGCGGGGTAATTTGAAGCATAAGAGTTCGGACTTTGTTCGCAACATCTTGGTATTTTTTTATGTCTGGGCGAATTAATATAGCATCGGGACAGAGTTTTTTGGCCTTCCAAATTGGCATCGCTGAACGGCAACCAAATCTTCTTGCAATGTAACAAGGCGAAGTAACCACACCACGATAAGTGGTCCCGCCGACTAGGACTGGGTTCATTCTAAGTAGTGGATTATCGCGTTTTTCAACACTTGCATAAAATGCATCACAATCCACATGTCCGATCTTTAGATTATTTAACTCGGTGTGACAGCGTGTTCTTGAACTCTTGCAACGCGGACATATATCCTGTGCAGTGTCTCTTTTGCCATTCTCAAGACAATCTAGGCAAATCCAATTATCCCTCAATAAAAATTAACCTTATTTTTCTCTCCCATTCCAAAATTTTAATAGAAAAAAGATTTAAAAGAAACAGTATACGTAAATCAAAAAAACTCGTTAAACCAAATTATTATTCGAAAATAGGCCTTTTTTACGTTGTCATTTGAAAATAGTTAAGATAACCCTGCGTTGGATTTCTCGTCATAATGCGTTGAAGATGTGCCGGGTCAGGGATGATTGCGTGTAGAGTATTCAGAAAAATTTCCATCGTTTGGAATTTGTTGCATTTCAACATTGTTTTCGTGAAGCCAGTCGGATCCCCAAATAACTCGATCGGGTGCAGCAGTTGCAACTGCTTTTCCCATTTCAATTATATCAGGGTACATCGGTTTCGGCACATTTAGTTAAGTGTTTTGGGTCCATAGTACATCGGTTCAAGTAATTTTGTCTAAAACCTATCGTTTTTTAGCAAATCAAGTAAAAGTAAAAACTTGATGATTAATTTCATCGCAGGTTTACAGCAGGCTATATGATCGAAAGATGTTGAAATCCATATTTTCCGGATTAACTAATCGAAGATGCTTAGTTGCTTTGACTCTAAATATAAAACTAGAAAAAAACGAATCTCTTTAGTTTTGAAAGGCAACATTTAAGCGTCAATAGTTCCTAATTTTGCAGACATAAGTGAGAAGCGAGCACCGCGGACTCCGAACTCATGCATTAATTCTCATTCCTTATCTAATATTTTTTGTAAATTTTATTATCCCTCAAACGCTCTCACCAAAAACCTTAATCGTATCCAGAATTGCCCCATCATTAAAATCTGGATAGTTGATTGTGAACAAATGTCTTGCTGCAAAAACATTTGTATCGTGAAATTGACAATTTCTAATAGAATGATTTTTTACATATTTTCATAGTTTGTTGGTGTTTAAATTTAGCAGTCAAATTATGAGGTTGCGATGTGCATTTAGTTGGGTCACAGTAAGGTGAATAAATGAAGAAATCAAAAATTAAAAAGCAGGGTTGAATGGATTTTCACAGCATGCTTCCTAGGATGGAGGCAAGTTCTACGATAAAATATGTTATAGATTGTTTTAAGCATTACTTTCTTGCATCCAATGCTTAAAGCAGAAGACAATTTTAAAATTACGCAAACCGGTCCTGATAGTTCTGCCGGTAGGCTTTTACGTCGTTATTGGCAACCCGTAGGTTTAGAGCAAGAGCTGGAACATATAAGACCAGCAAAACCTATTCGTGTGCTAGGGGAAGACCTCGTGCTCTTCCGTGATACTGATGGTGAGATTGGGCTAGTTGGTAGGTATTGTCCTCATCGTGGTGTTGACCTTGCTTACGGTCGCTTGGAGCATGGGGGGCTAAGGTGCCTTTTCCATGGGTGGTTATTTGATAGGAAGGGCGCTTGTTTAGAACAGCCAGCCGAGCCTATAGAAAGTAATTATTATAAAAAGATACACCATAAGGCGTATCCTTGCCGAGTAATAAATGGAATGATATTTGCTTGGATGGGCCCCGCCAATTCTCCTCCAATGCCAGTATTAGATGCGCTTAATGCACCTGAAAGCCATTGCTTTGCTTATAAAGGACTTATAGAGGCTAACTGGCTTCAAGCCACTGAGGTTGGAATAGACCCCGCCCATGCATCCTTTTTGCATCGATTTTTTGAAGATGATGATCCGTCAGATAGTTATGGCCAACAATTCCGAGATACAACTGTCGGAGCAAAAATTCCGGTTACAGAACTTCTTCGAAAGCATCATCGGCCAGAGATTACTATCGAAAAAACCGACTATGGTTTGAGAATTTTTGCTCGTCGTGATCTTCAATCTGCGGGCCAGCATATAAGAGTAACTAATCTTGTTTTCCCCAGTGCAATTGTTATTCCCATGCAAACTGACATGACAATAACTCAGTGGCATGTTCCAATCGATAATGAGAGAACATATTGGTATGGACTTTTTTGCTCATATGGGGAGGCAGTTGATAAAGCAAAAATGAAAGAGCAACGAGATGCTCTGTATGATACACATATTTATAGACCTAAGAGAAATAGTGAAAACGGATATGGGTTTAATCCAGACGAACAAAAAAAAGTAACTTATACCGGCATGGGAATGGATATCAATGTTCATGATAATTGGGCAGTTGAGTCTCCAGGACCCATACAAGATCGTACTAAAGAGCACCTTGGAACCACTGATCGCGCGATTATTGCTAATCGTAGAACTTTGTTACAGAGAATAGATGAATTAGAAAATGGGAAAGAGCCACCAGTCCCAAAGTTTGAGGATGGCCCACCTCTGGCTATAGATACATTGTGTTCTGCTGATGACTGGAAATCGTTTTGGAGAACAACTGCAGAAGGACGCAGGCAAAGCGCCTCGTGGGCTGCGGGATCGGACTAATATGATCGAAGAAACTCGTCCAAGCAAAACTAAATTCATTGAAAAGTATAATCTTTGGGATCACGAGCAAAAAGCAACAGCGGCTGAAGTTTGCAATAGAATTAACTTGGAAGATTTAACATCTGTAAGATTTTCTTTTGCAGATCAACATGGAATATTGCGCGGAAAAACAATAGTCGCTGATGCGGTCACTGATGTTTTTGAAGATGGTGTAAATGTAACAACTAGTTTATTAGCCAAAGACACTTCCCACAAAACCGTTTTTCCTGTGTGGGAAAAAGGTGCAGGTATGGGTTTAAGTCACATGGAAGGAGCAGGTGATATCTATCTAGTTCCTGATCCGGCGACATTTAAAATTTTGCCTTGGGCCTCAAAAACAGGATGGATCCAATGCGACATTTATTTTTCTGATGGTTCTCCCGTGCCATTTTGTACTCGCCGTATATTGCGAAATCAGCTAAAGAAACTGGCAGAGTCCGGCAAAGAGATGATTGTTGGGATCGAAGTTGAATTTCATGTTATGAAATTAGATGATCCTTCTCTTGCACCAGTGCAATCAGGTCAACCTCCTGAGCCACCAAAAGTCAGTTTGATGGCACACGGATTTCAGTATTTAACTGAGATAAGAGTGGATGAAGTAGAGCCAATTATCTCAGTTTTACAATCTGATTTGCTCGCTCTTGGTCTTCCACTTCGATCCGTAGAGGTAGAGTTTGGTCCCAGTCAAATTGAATTCACGTTCAAGCCTTTAGAGGGCCTGGCTGCTGCTGACTTAATGATAATATTTCGCAGTGCTGTGAAGCAGATATGCCGTCGCCATGGATATCATGCAACATTTATGTGTCGTCCGAATATCCAAAATGTTTTCGCGAGCGGTTGGCATTTGCACCAATCTCTTCGCGAAAAGAAAACTGGTAAAAATCTTTTTGTTCCTAAAAGCAAGAGACAAAAATTTTTGTCAGAAAAGGGGCTAAATTATATCGGTGGTATATTACAATATGCAATAGATAGTTCGGTATTTACCACACCTACTATTAATGGGTACAAACGATACCGTCCGTTTACTTTAGCACCTGATCGAATCGTTTGGGGGGCTGATAATAAAGGTGCTATGGTACGGGCAATTGGCGGAACTGAAAATTTGGCATCAAGAGTTGAAAATCGAGTGGGCGAACCCGCGGCCAATCCATATCTATATATTGTGTCTCAATTATTAAGTGGCTTGGAGGGAATTAAGGGGAAAGTTGATCCTGGGTTACCTTCCTCTACACCTTACGATACAGATGCTCCACAATTGCCGAGAAGTCTTGAAGAAGCAATCTCTGCACTAAGAAAAAGTCGGTTTTACCGAAATGCACTAGGGAATCAATTTGTAGATTACATAGTTGCGATTAAAGCTGCGGAAGTTTCCCGGTTCTTATCCGATGTTACAGACTGGGAACAAAAGGAATATTTTGAAATATTTTAAAGAACGAATTATGCCGGTTGAGCAGCCAACCCAAGAATTAAATCGGATGCACGTTCTGCCATAGCTATCACTGGTGCATTTATATTTCCGCCAGGCATATCTGGCATAACCGAAGCGTCCACAACCCGTAATCCAGAAATCCCTCGAACAGTTAAATTAGGACTTACAACTGCGTGTATGTCAGAATCAGGACCCATCTTGCATGTTCCCAGTGGATGGTGAACTGTCCAAGCGTTTTTACGGATGAATGCGTCGATTTCTTTTCGGTTTTTGCAATCATTACCAGGATTAAGTTCACTGCCCCGGAAAGGATCAAGAGATTTTTGCGCTGCTACATCTCGAACCATTTCAAATCCGGTGCGGAGGGTGTTCCAATCTTCAAGCTCTGAAAGAAAATTTTGCTTAATTGCGACTGGATGTCTCGGGTTGTCCGAACGCAGCTCTATTTCACCTCGGCTTTTAGGGTGGAGTAAAACTGGTCGGCACATGAAAGCGTCCTTGGGACGTTTACGTATGCCCGGAAACCAAGGTTGGCTCTCAGGCGGAACAAACCTGGTCAAGAACTGTATATCCGGTTGCGGAAGATTTTCATTTGATTTAAGGAATGCCATCACCGGACCGGGCATTTCCGTTGCATAACCTGTACCAAAAAAATAGGCTTGAAGCATGGCCAATGCAATTCGGTCGTAACGAAGATAACCGACAAAAGGCCCATCTGATTTTCGCTCATATTCTATACCCACTGAAAGATGATCCTGCAAATTTTTTCCAACTCCAGGGAGATCTATGTAAGTTTTTATTCCATGCTTTTTAAGATTTTCAGCCGGTCCAATTCCTGACAACATCAATAATTGTGGGGAATTAATGACACCACCTGATAGAATCACTTCCTCATCTGCAAAAGCGGAGACCATTTTTGATCCATTAGCCAACTCTAATCCTTTTGCACGGCTATTCTCTAAAAGAATACGGAGTGCCATAGTATTTCTTAAAATTGTAAGATTGCTTCTTTTTTGTGCTGGCCTCAAATACCCCACAGATGCGCTACAACGTCGGCCATTACCAACTGTAGACTGCATCATACAAAAGCCTTCGTTTTTTTTGCCATTGTAGTCTTCGTTAAATTTATATCCTGCCTCTTTGCCAGCTTCAAACCACGCATCTACTAACGGATCTGAATAACGATTACGGGTAGTAGTAATAGGTCCACTGCTGCCGCGGAAAGTGCTTTTTTCTTCCTGCCAATTCTCTTGTCGTTTAAAATACGGAAGTAAATTTTTATAAGACCAACCCTCGCATCCTTGTCTTTCCCATCGGTTAAAATCCTCAGGATGGCAGCGAACATAGGCCATAGCATTTATGGAGGAGCATCCCCCAATGACTTTACCTCTCGCGCATTCTATTTTGCGTTGATTTAGTTGTGGTTCAGGCTCGGTGAAATATCCCCAATCATGAAGTCGATCAAACAGTATTCGACCCCAACCTAAGGGAACATGGATTAGAGGATTCCAATCTCTTCCGCCGGCTTCTACTAATAAAACGGTTTTAGTTCCATCTTGAGACAATCGGTTAGCAAGCGTGCAGCCGGCAGAGCCAGCTCCCACAATTATATAATTGTATGTATTATGATTTTCCACTTCAGAACTTTCTCTGGAACGAGGGGAGGAAATTCACCCCCCCCTTTGAAGAACCAGATCTTTAGTTGTAAAAGTCGTCTTTATTTAAGGTGCAGATGTTGAGGCCGTTTTCAGAACATCAGTAAGTACCTTATACATTTTTGATGTCTTAGGATTTTTTCCTAAAAACTCATCCCCCAAGGGAGCAAGGGATTGCATTATTTTTTTCTGATCTGCAGAGGACAATCGAATTACTTCCGCACCATTTTTTTTCCATAGATCCTCAGCTTTCTTATTTGCTTCGAATGCATATTTTGCTGCAAAAACCTCTGCATCCTTACCTGTGTTTACAACGAGTGTCTGAAGATTTTTTGGAAGCTTATTCATCCATCGTTTTGAAATAAATAGAACACTTGGAATAGTACCAGTTTCCGTTAAAGTGATGAATTTCGTTGTTGTAAAAAACTTTGATGCGCCCATCACTACTGCTGAACTACGACAGGCATCTATTGTTTTTCTTTGCAATGCGGGTAGCACTTCAAGATAGGGCATGGGAACGCCTGTCATACCTAGCGTGCTGGCTAATTTACTCTCCATTTTAGTTGCTAAGACCCTGATTTTTAATCCCTTAAAATCCGAGAGATTTCTTACTGGCTTCCTCGAAGCAATCACAGTAGGACCATAATTGTATATAGAAACACCAATTATCCCATGTTTCTCAGCAAGTTTTAAATAAGGCTCTCTAAATTTTGGATTTGTAAAAGCATTATTTGCATGCCAAAAGCTCTTATATTTTCCTGGTGCATCAGGAACCTGAAAAGCCACATTCATTCCGGATAAAAATCCTGGGGGTGACGCATAGGCCGCTTGTGCTCCAATTTTAAGGTTCTCAAGCTGGCGAGGAATTTTTCCGAGTTGTCCTGCTGGGAAAACCTTTGCCTGTATTTTTCCACCACTACGTTTGTTAATGAGCTTGGCATAATGTTTAGCAAAGGCATGTTGAGGGTCATTTATTGTTACCATTCCAATATTCATCTTGAATTCGGCTTGGGCACCACCGATGAATGCACATGAGGCTAACAAAGAGGCAAACAAAGTTACTTTTTTCATTAAATTTAACTCCCTATTTCAAAGTTTGATTTCTTATTTATCTAATAACGATATTATCAACCTAAAATTCTGACAAGTACAAGTGACAGATCAGGCCAATAGGAAATTACCCCTAAGGCAAGTAAATTTATACCTATGAAGGGCAAAAGCCCAGGGTAAAGGCTTGATAACGGCACTTTAAATAACGCCTGTGTTATAAATATATTGAGACCAAATGGCGGAGTAAACATCCCAATACTTACATTAACTGTCATAATAATTCCAAAGTGAACAGGATCAATCCCAGCTGCAAGAATTACAGGTTTTAGGATAGGGGCTAGTACGAGTATTGCGGATGCTGGATCTAGAACACAGCCTACTGCAAGTAAAAAAAGATTAATAATAAGTAGAACCATCCAAGGTGAGAGGCCAAGATTATCAATCCAACTGACTATTTCCTGCGGGACGCCGGCAATGGTAAGTAATCTGGAGAATAAAGTTGCTGCTCCAACAATTATTAAAACCTGTGCTGTTAGATAAATTGACTCGATGATTACTTTCCACAGGCCCCTAAAATTAAGGTCAGCATAAATCCACATGGATACAATTATAGCATAAAGACACGAAACTCCGGCTGCTTCAGTAGGCGAAAAAATACCAGCATAGATCCCTCCAAGAATAATTACTGGCGTACCTAATGCCCAAACACCTGCTTTTGTTTTGCGAGCAACATTCTTTACTTGGAATTTAGATCCCTCTCTAATACCTCTTTGTTTTGCATAAAAATAAATATACACCCCCATGCAAAATGCAATAAACAAACCAGGCAAAATACCAGCTATGAAAAGATGACGCACTGACTCCTCAGCTGCTGCCCCATATAAAATCATAGCGATGGACGGCGGAATTATGCCAGCAATCGCACCTGAGGAGGCCAGAAGCCCACTAGCAAAACGCTCCGGATATCCTTTTTCGCGAAGTGAAGGAAATAACATCCCCCCTATTGCAGCAACAGTTGCAGGACTAGAGCCGGAAATAGCACCAAAAATAGTGCATGCCCCGACCGTAGTGAGTGCCAAGCTCCCTCTTATAGCACCTAATAAAGAAATAACCCATTCAACAAGCCTGCGCGAAATACCACCCTGAGCCATTATTGCGCCAGCAAAGATAAAAAATGGGACAGCAATAAGCTTATAATTGTCTACACTACCAAAAAGTTCAATCTGAACCATAGTTATAGGTAGGTCCATTATGAAAAAGATTGTAATAATGGATGAGAGCATAAGGATTACAAAAATTGGAAACCCCAGAACTAACAAAACAAGGGGTAAAACACCCATTACGAGAAAAAGTTCCAAGGCCGATACTCTCCTAAAGTTCACCCAAAGTGTTTTTTGATTGTGATGTAGTATTTAGCAAAGATTCAACCTGTTCAGCTTCCTTGTCCAATTCACCGTGCAGATTTTTTGAAAATCTTATGACAATACATCCGACTATTACAAAAAAAGAAATAGGAATAATAGAATGCAACCAGTTCATGGGAATTTCAGCAACTTGACTCACATGTGTAAGATCTCCGATCGCAATGAATGATTGATAAACTATGATTGCTCCAATACCGCAAAAAGCGATAATTCCAAAGCCATTCACCAAGATTTGACAGATACCGGTTAGCTTGCGCGATATGAGATTCATTTTAAGGTGCCCTCCGTCCCACGTAATAAGGATGCTTCCAAGATAAACCAACCAGACTAGGACATATCCTAAAATTTCCTCCGCCCAAATAATTGGTGCAAGGAATACATACCTGCCAATTGAGTTAGCAACAATTAGGAACACGCTTCCCAAGAGGATAATAGAGAGAAAACCTCTCACAAAAGATAAAAAATATTGGGGTATCATTTTCATTATTACATTTTTAATTAAAAAAATAGAGTTAACAAGGGCTATAAATTTTTCTTATTTTACAAAATTAAATTCTATCAATATCGTACAAACCTGGAAACGACTTTTAAGTGTGGAACCAGTATACTAAGAATGCACAGGACAACATGGGAAGTAATCCTCTTTTTAATTCAAACAAAATGAAGCTTGGTATTATTGCATTGAATTGTTCACATGGCTCAACAATCACCGATGTAGAAAATGCCTGGCAGATGAATTGGTTGGACACCAAATCAGTTGCACAAATGGCAGACAATGCCGGCTTTGAAGTATTACTTCCAGTTGCTCGCTGGAAAGGATACGGTGGAGTAACAAATTTTAATAACAAGACTTTTGATACTTTTACTTGGGCTTCGGCAATTTCTGCAATTACAGAGTATAGTTGTATATTTTCAACTGTGCATGTGCCCCTTGTGCATCCAGTTGCTGCTGCAAAACAATGTGCAACTATCGACCATGTGTCTAATGGACGGTTTGCACTTAATATTGTTTGCGGTTGGTTTAGAAATGAATTTGAAATGTTTTCTGCTGAGTGGCGGGAACACGATGTTCGCTACGAGTATGCATCTGAGTGGTTGACACTTATTCAGCGTCTCTGGTCAGAAGATAAAGAATTTACATACAAGGGACGTTGGTTTGAAACAAAGGATGCATGGAGTGAGCCAAAGCCTTTGCAAAAACCCTCAGTACCAATAATGAATGCTGGGGGTTCTGAAGCAGGCAAAAAATTTGCAGCATCCTCAGCAGATATGAGTTTTGTGCTTCTTAAAGACCGTGATTTCGAGGGAGGGAGAAAGCAAGTTGAACATTTAAAGAGTATGGCGCGAGCAGTAAATCGGGAAATTGATGTCTGGGTACATGCTTACGTGGTATGTCGGGATACAGAACAAGAGGCACGGGATTATCTAAATTATTATGTTAAGGAGAGAGGTGATAAAACAGCTGTAAATAATTTACTCCAAATATTTGGGCTAAATTCTCAGACATTACCATCAGATGTTTTGGATGAATATCGTTTTCACTTCATTGCTGGACATGGCGGTTATCCTCTGATTGGGACAGCAGACCAAATCGTCGAAGAAATTGAAATCTTAATCAAAATGGGAGTAAACGGAATTTTAATTTCATGGGTTGATTATTTAGGTGAATGCAGACAGTGGATTGAAAAAGTTATTCCAGTTATGGAGCAAGCCGGACAAAGAGAGCCTAAGAATTAAAAACGGTTTGCTATATGTTGTATCATATTTCGATTGAAAGGAATTATATTCCAGCAACCGTCTATCCAAAGTTTTATCTTTAAAAAAATAGCCGTTTCATCATTTTTTATTAAATCTGACAGAATATAAAGCCTAAGCCTAAGCCTAAGCCTAAGCCTAAGCCTAAGCGTCTCTCCATAAATGCTCTGGTATATGAACTAAAACAAACGTCTATTAGCCTTATCGAAGTCCTGCTTCAGTAATAATTAAATTTAAATCAACTTCTTTTATACGCTTGAATCCATTATTACCAAGTTTTACTGCGTAGCTTTTTCCGGTCCTTTTTTCGATGTAGATTCCCCTGTCGTATTTTGAACAATTAGCATTAGTACTGCCATAAAATTCATCAGCATTTCGGAAAATAACATACATGGGCCCACCAAAATTACCGTCGCAAAGTTGCGAGTTCTGACCTATGCGCGTCTGGCCTCTAGCACATTTAGTCATCCCTGCTTCTAATGTACTGGTTACTGTATTATTGCGACCCTTTTTTGCAGAAAACTTTCCAATGTGCTCGCATTTGGTTTCGGAAAACTTTTTTGTTCCAAACTCTATGCCTAGTTCACCGAACTTCCCTATAGAGGTTGTTTTATTTCGTCCATTTTTAAAAACATTTGATCCATAAGACAGCTGACCTGCTTCAGTGAATTGACCAATGACGGACCCATTTTTATTCATGACCAAGCCTTCTTTTATAACACCATTCTTAAACACCGTCCCAGATCTTTGAGTAAATACGCCGTTAGTTTTATAACGTTCTTTTAAACCAATAATCTTTTTACTTTCAAGTTTTGCTGATCTGACCCAGCTTTTCTTTTTTTCTGAATCTTTCCATTTATAATGCCACCAACCACTTTGCTCCCCATTTGAAAACAAACCAACGGATCTTCTAATATTTACTTTACCGCCAACTTCATTCTTGAATTCTTGATACCGGTAAAATTCTCCATTTTTTACCCCATTGACATAAGGACCAATCGATACGGTTTTGATTTCTTGCTTCTCCTTTTTTTCTTCCGAAACATCTCTCCCGATGCAGCTATTCCATTTATTTTGTTTTCCTGCGCACATTTTTTTGAACCCAGCTAGTTCAGCAGCAACACTAGATGAATTAGTAGATGCGAATTCTATTAACGCTTTTGATAATTTTTCAGGATCACCATTAATTTTTCTGATACCCAAATCCATTTTTCCAGCACCCTTGACCGGCTTTGCCGTAAGGGACTTAGAGGCAAAAAATTTCTCTGCGTTGGCCTTTTTATCAAAGAGCGAGAAAATACTTAGCCCCGATCCCTTTTTAATTCTCGCATGTGTGTAAACATACTCTGGGCTGGCTGGTGATTTTTTCCCAGTTAGCCCGCCCATATCCTTAATTTGCGCCAGATATATATTCTTCTGAGATTCATGGTCGAGCTCAATAAATTTTATAGAAGAAGTGTTGTTGTTTTTTTTGTTTGTAATTTGGTAAGTATAACTCTTCGAAAATAAACCGCCCTCTTTTTTCTCCAAAATAACAACTACGTTTGGTTCGTTAATTTTTCTTTTTAATTTCGAATAATCTGGATTATTTTTTTTCTTTTTTCCAGAAAGATCTAATGACTGAAGTAGGTACTCTCCTGGTTCAAGTTCCACCTCGCTGCCTTTTTTTACGATTTCCATGTCGGACACAAGAAAACATCCGTTAAGGAGCAGTGTTGTAACTGTGAGAAACGTAAAGTTCTGCAGGGTTCTACCTAAAATATTCATTTTACAAACTCCGACTTTAGTGCTTTTTTGACAATTTCTTCAGCCTTTATTGTTTCCATCTCGGCTTGGTCTAATACTTTTTTCAATGAGGCTTTAACCTTAAAAGCTGCTACAAAAGCTTTTATTGAAGCTTTCGCATCTTCGTCGGCCTTTTCTTTCTCTGCAGCTTTTTGTTTTTTGAGTTCTTCCTGTCGTTGAGCTGCTCTGATACGGCGTTCTTTCTCCCTTTTTTTCCGCTCAGCCCGAGCTCTCTCTATCCTCTTTCTTTTCTCTGTTTCGCGTCTTGCTCTCTCTCTTGCTGCTTTCCGTCTGCGTTCTTCTCTAGCTTTACGAGCTGAGTCGCTAGCTCTGTTTCTGGGAACGGATTTTTCAGAATTTGACTGTCCTTCAATATTCTTCTGCATCTGCTGAACAGCGTCTCCCATGCTTTTAAACATGTTATTGAGATCCATTTGCGCGATTGCTAATCCCGGTAGAAAAAACATTGAGACTACAAAGTGAAATAGAAATACTCTGCGCATAAAACCGCTCCATTACAATGAGGTTCCGTTGTGGGAGCTATTTCTACCAAACTAAAAATAAATAACAAGCCGTTCGAGCCATACTAAGAATAAATAAAAAGCCGTTTGATCCATTTGTCTGTAAATTTTTTGAATGCTCAAACAATCCTTATTAAGGGATGGAGTAATTTTTACTAGCCTTGATCGCAAGAATTTTAATCGCAGAATTACCTGACTTTAAGAAAATACGAGGTGTTAGTCGTTAGCTGGCGTATTCAAGTTTTGATACATTTACATTACTGCGAAATAAACCAAGCGGTTGAAAAAATAAAGACATAGCCCACGGCGTAGTAGATGGGCAACCACCTAGGTAACATTCGTTGTTTCTTGGACATCTTCTATCCTCTGTTGTTAATCTCATGGTTGATGTATGCTAAGCAATGTCTCAACTTTAGCAATCAGTTTTTTCGATAAAGGTGAGACGTTAGACGAAAATGCGGCAACAAGTTTTCCGTCTCCATCAATTAGATACTTATGAAAGTTCCATTTTGGGAATGAATATTTATTTTTTTGCAGGAATACCCATCTATAAAATGGATGTTGTGGGGAACGTGTAATATTAACTTTATCCATAATTGGAAAATTAATTCCGTAATTTAATTCGCAAAATTGCTTGATTTCTTTTTTTGTACCAGGTTCTTGGTTGCCAAAATCGTTAGATGGAACTGCAATTACTTGGAGCCCTTTGTCCTTGTAAGTTTCCCAAAGCTTTTGTAAAGCGGAGTACTGACGTGTATAACCACACAAAGAAGCGGTATTAGTGATTAAAATTACCTTTCCACTATATTTTTTAAGAATAATTTTACCACCTGTTATGGACATAAAACTGAACTGGTGAGCACTACCAAACAGCTTGTATTCAGTAGCCTGCGATTTCTCTACAATTCCATAAATGAAAAATAAAAAAAATATCCATTTCATAATTGATATATGTTTTGTCTTTGAATTTAGATCTGTTAATAGATAACCTCGTTGAATCCAACGCGAACTGTGTCGTAAAAAAGATAAATCTATCAAGTAACTTTATGTTAAGTGTGCTTTAGAAATTCTAATATAATTTTTTATTTAATTTGATTTATAATTCAAGAGAAATGCAATCGTAGCATGACTTAAGTCAAAAATCTTTATAAAAACATGTAGTAACGCCAAATTAGAAAAAAGAAACTTCACAAACATCAACATTTGCGACATGGTTGCGTCCGAATGCGACTACTCCAACGGATTTTAAGCTTTTCGGGTCTATCTTTTCTCTGAGTAAAATGCCTGATCTTTTAAAATCAGAAAATTTCACTTCCACAGCAGCCCAATCTTTGGAAACCCTAAACGGAGCTTGGTAATATTGCCAGGGAAGGAATGTTCCACGTGTCCTTAGATGTATAAAATATGTTTGATTATTACCGCGTGCAACTAGTTTAAGGCCTTCATATATTTTTTTTGGAGGATTTTTTAGCTTTTTCCTGAATTGAATGAATCCGCCATTATTCGCGGTGCTTACATTTCCGGACATGTTCGCGCAATTGCGGCCGTTTTCTTGAAAAAAATTTAATTTGCCGTTTGATACACCACCCATCACCTGATCCGTGATAAATTTCCAGTGTTTCTCTGGCTTGTTTGTAAAATCATCAA
>MDTG01000215.1_pt1 | contig 26708 bp, 20 predicted proteins | sample 811421 | NCBI WGS metagenome assembly MDTG01 (sample SAMN05326645, study PRJNA326480) | marine metagenome | isolation source: seawater | place: Pacific Ocean: South East | collected 2011
GACCATGGCGACCATGGCGATGAGATGTGCCACAACACAGACACTCACGAGAACTACGAGTCGACCGAGGAGGACTGCGAGACCGCTGGCCACGTCTGGATGGGACATGAGGACCATGACCTCCCAGAGATCCATGCTGACCGAGTCGCACACGCCCTTTCCTTCCCTGAGGAAATGGTCTGCTACGATATTAGCACTCATACTGTCAATATGTCCCTTACGACTGAATCCGACTGTCAGGCTGCTGGCCTGATGTGGACAGCTGCTAACAGTGGACCTGGTGGAGACGACCACGATGACGAAGAGATGACTCCTGAGATGGCTCTAGAGTCCTTTGATTCAAACGATGATGGATCTTTGTCATGGGGAGAGTTCTGGGCCGCTTGGACGGCAGAAGACGATGGAGACGACGACCATGACGACCACGACGACCACTCGGACGACGAGGACGACCACGACGACGACCACGACGACGACCACGATGGCCATGATGATGACCACGAAGTAGAAATGTCCGCATTGATGGAAATTTTCAATGAGAGCGATACAAACATGGATGACCTCCTAGACGTCGATGAACTCGAAGAATTCATCCACGAAGTTATGGAATTAGGAGGAGAACACCATGAAATGGGTGCCGTTGTAATCCACATCGAGGTAGAAGGCGATTACGGATTCGCTCTACCCAACGATGTAGAGCTCTATATCTTGATGGGAGAGGGTGGGCACGACGACCACGACGACCACGACGACCACGACGACCACGACGACCACTCGGACGACGAGGACGACCACGACTCGGACGACGAGGACGACCACGACGACCACGGAGACGAGATTGAAGCCGATGAGGACGAGGAGGCATTCGACTACGACCCACACAGCTGGCTCGATCCCCTGTCATTCAAGGAGCAGGCCAACCTAGTCATGATGAAATTGACTCTGACGTTCCCCGATGGGGCCGATGTATTTGCAGATAATTATGAGACTTACTCATCACAGCTAACTCAGCTGGACGACAGCTTCGAAGCCGCATTCGGCGAGCAAGGCACATGCGTCTCAGGCGGACACGACAAGACGATCGTGGCTAACCACAACGCGTACTCGTACATCTCAGTGAGGTATGATATCGACATCATGACAGTGCACGGACTGGATCCAGAGGGAGAGCCCTCTCCAGCCGAGGTCGCAGAGGTTGTAGAGCACATCAAGGACGAGGGGATAACCGTTCTCTTTGTCGAGGAATACACCGATCAGACCGCTGTACAGAGCATCGTCGAGGAGACTGGTGTGGAAATTCAAATCCTATACACCATGGAGATGCGCCCCAGTGACAGTGAAGACGACTACATGTCGATGATGAACAAGAATCTAGGGAACATAGTCAGTGGAATCGGATGCTGATAATCGGAGATAGCTTGTTCCAGTGAAAACATAGGGAGTGGAGAAGATATGATATTGGCTGACTTTATTCCGCTGATATTTGTCGGATCCATTTTCTTTGTTCTCACCGCATATCTGGGGGTCGAATATGTCAGGGCTAAGCTTTCTTGGGAATAAACAGTCATTTGATTGCAATAACTTGATTCCTCTGAGACGGTATCGCCTCATTGGGTGAGAATCATGGCTACGGACATTGTCGGTGGAATCCAGTTGGAAGAATCGATACTCGAAGTCTTCGATCTGACAGTAATCCGTTCCGGTAATGTGATCATAAAGGACATCGATCTTACTGTTCGAAAGGGAGAGTTTGTCGGAATAGTGGGGCCTAACGGCAGTGGAAAGACAACATTTCTACTGGCTATTCTTGGTATTCTGAAACCGCAAAGAGGAACCGTTTTGATTTACAAAAGTCCACCCATGTCCAGGAGACTACACAAGAGGATAGGGTGGGTATCCCAAGCGGCAGCAAACCTTCCTCGAGACATCAGGATAACAGTTCGCGAACTGGTTAGATTGGGTACTCTGAATTCCAGCAACATGTTTGATTGGTCGGACAATGGCCGTCGTGAGAAGGTGGATAAAGCAATCAAAATGGCAGGCCTACAGGATGTAGAAAATACCGATATTGGACGCCTCTCTGGCGGTCAGAGACAGCGCGCCGTGATCGCTCGAGCATTAGCTACAGAAGCTGACTTCATCCTACTCGATGAGCCCTTGGTCGGCATCGATCGTGATGCAAGAAACTCTCTTCTGAAACTATTGGACAAGCTCTGCCATGAGGAAGGAAAAACAATTCTGATGGTTTCTCACGATTTGGCCGCGATACGCCAAACGGCACATAGGATGATTTTCCTCGAAGAGACTATTCGTTTTGATGGCCCCACAGAGAGCTTCCCCGATTTGGAGAAACTCGCCGATTTGCGGGGCATTGAACACGTTCACGCGGAAGGGCATGATCACCAACATGATCAGAAGGAGGGGAAGTGATGGGCCTAGGTACTGCGATATTGGAGGTCACCGCCCCTTTGATGGAATTCTTCGCACCTCTGATGCCTGGTGAAATCTTTCCATATTTCTTCACCATGGAGATGTTCCAACGAGCATTGCTTGCAGCGATATTGGTCACGATAGTGGCGGGTTTCCTGGGATCTTTCCTCCTGATTCGCAATCTCGCATTGATCGGGGACGGACTGGCTCACGTTTCATTCGGCGGGGTTGCTGTGGGAATTGTTCTCGGTTCCACATCTCCTTTGTGGTACGCACTAGTGTTCTCTGTAACCGCATCCATAATGATCTATGAATTACAATCAAGGGAAATTCTCACCGGAGACGCTTCAATCGCAATTTTCCTTACTGGGATGTTGGCATTTGGACTTGTGATATTGCGTATTTCAGGAGGGGGGATAACGACTGATATCGAAGGCTATCTGTTTGGAAACCTTCTGCTGATCTCAGAGAATGACCTAGATCTCATTGCATACATCTGCACCATATCAATTGTGTCGTTGCTCTTCATTCATTCTCCTCTGCTTGCAACTACCGTTGACCCCCTGTCCGCTCGAGTCCAAGGACTCCCTGTTCGTGGCATCGGCCTGATATTCAGCGTCATTACTGCAGCAGTGGTCGTAAGTATGGTGCAAGTGGTCGGCACCCTTCTGGTCACAGCGTTGCTGGTGACTCCAGCGGCCACTGCACAGCTGGTAGGCCGTAGTTTCAGAAACTGTCTTATTTTGACGCAGATATTCGGGCTGAGTGCTGTCATGCTGGGCCTTTACTTCTCTGCAGAAATGGACACCGGCAGCGGTTCAATGATCGCATTGGTCGCCGCTACCATATTTGCCGTGGTCGCAATCTTACAATTTGTAGTAATCAAGAAAGTAATGATGCCAAGGGACATTTAGAATTGAAACTCGTCCATCACAGGATATTCTCAATGATCTCTTCCATATTCTGACCCCTTCCGCAATAGTAGCACCGCACCTCTATTGGATCACGACTCACCACCCTTAGCTTCTGTGGAAGCGGCTCCATCTTATTCTGAGTGATACAGTTCCAAAAAGTACACCTAGCCACATTCAACAGCTCCTCATTCAGCTCTACGACCCTCTTCTCGGCGACTCCGTAGTTCCTGATTATCGCCACACTCGCTTGGGGCGATATTAGAGCAAGCCTATCCAACTCCTCCTGGCTCAGCTCCAAGTCCTCAATCTTCAGAACGTCCTTCCTCCCCATCTTGTCACTTGGCACGTTCATCACGAGGGAGACGGGGTTTGACCTGTTCGTATCGACCCTGAGCATCCTGATCACCTGGATGGCTCGTCCAGAGGGAATATGATCTATCACAGTGCCATTACAGATGGCCGTTACTCTTCTCATCTCGCTCATTACTTCACCTTCTTCGGAACTTTGACGCCCAGGCATCTGCAAAGTAGCGCCATTCTCGTAGGAACCCCGTTGAATGCCTGTTGGAAGTACCTAGCGTTCTCGGTATTGTCAAGGCTCGGATGAAGCTCGCTTACACGAGGGAGTGGATGCATCACAATCATCCCATCCTTGGCCCCCGACATGTCCGATGAATCGAGCATGTATATCCCGGCGACCTTGGCGTACTCATCTTCATCGGGAAACCTCTCCTTCTGAATCCTGGTCATGTAGATGACATCGGCTTCCGGAACGACTCCGGCCAAGTCACTGGTTTCGACTACCTCCGCTCCGTGCTCCCTCAGATCGGATACTATCTCAACAGGCATCTTGAGCCCCTCGGGCGAGACCAGGGTCAGAGTAGCACCAAACCTAACCAGGGCATGAGATAGGCTGTGAACGGTCCTCCCGTACCGCAGATCCCCAACAAGTGCCACATTGAGTCCCTCCAAAGTGCCATGAGCCTCCCTGATAGTGAATAGATCCAGCATCGTCTGTGTCGGATGGTTACCGGCCCCGTCACCCGCATTCAGTATGGGGATTCCAATCGCATCTGCGCTGTACTGGGCTGCACCTTGCCGCGGGTGCCTGATAACTGCCACATCTGCGTATCCATCAACCATCTGCATAGTGTCGAAGAGAGTCTCCCCCTTCGCCACTGATGTTCCTACCGAGGTGAAATTCAATACTGATCCTCCAAGCCTCTTCATGGCCGACTCGAAGGACATTCTAGTTCTTGTCGAGTTCTCGAAGAACATGTTTGCTAGAACCTTCCCTTCCAGCAGCGGAAGGTGAATATCTCCTTTGGCGACCGGAACTAGTCGTTCCGCATCATCAAGAATAGACATGATTTCCTTGTTCGTGAGATCATCCATTGTCACGACGTCAGACATCTTTCTCCACTCGACCCGGTAGTGACTAGGTCATATGTGTTGTCATCGACGACAATAGTAACCTGACGCGATACCGTCGGCTTGATGTGGGGTGTGCCACCCCCAGTATTGATGATAATCAGTCGGACACCGCTTCGCGTGTCGTTCTGCGGAGGTGGAACGGACCTAGACTGGTTCTCAAACTCCGAGCCCTCGGGAGGCATGGTAACCTCAGCCGCAATGGACAGGCACATCCATGTCACAGTGAACCGTAGATTCGATGATTTGGTGAGGGTTTCATACTCAAAGATGGAGCTTGTGGATGATTTCGAGGATATCGAGCACGAGCTTGTAAGGGAGTCAATGAGGATGACCGGGGTGACTTCCGGAGTGGAGATCACGACCATCGCTGACATCCCTTCAAGAGGAACCGGGCTCGGCTCGTCCTCTTCTGTCACAGTAGGGCTTCTGAATGCCCTACATGCCTACGCGGGACGCGACCCATCTCCAAGGCAGCTTGCCGAGGAGGCCTGTGAAATTGAGATAGGCATACTAGGCCAACCAATAGGAAGGCAAGATCAATACGCGGCCTCATTCGGGGGGATAAACAGTATTTCCTTCGGCCAGGGGGGAACCGAAGTGACCCCTCTAGACATACCCTTGGAAACCAGAAATAGAATTTCCGAGGAGTTCACCTTGGTATTTACTGGGATGACAAGGAGCGCGAGCGCCGTTCTCGGCGAAGATCCGGAGGATGAGGAGGATAAGATTTCCAGGTTAAGAGAAATCAGAGGGCACGCTAATGTTGCAAGAGGGATGCTTGAGTCAGGAGACCTCTCAGGACTAGGAGGACTCTTGAAAACGACATGGGAACTAAAGAGAGGTATCTCAGCCAGCGTCAGTCGTGACGACATAGATCAAATTTACAACCAGATAATGGGCAGGGGAGCGACGGGGGCAAAGCTCCTTGGCGCAGGAGGAGGAGGCTTCTTCCTAGTCCACGGTAACGCTGAGATCAGGGAAAGCCTAGGTGAACTGGGATTGTTGATGATCCCTCTAGGAATAGACGAGCACGGTTCCACCATCATACACAGGGGTTAGACAGATGAGTTCCAAGCCCAAGGCACTCGCAATAGTCTCGCTGATGCTAATTTCCACCATTCCCTTGATCGCATCGGCCCACGATGAGATATCTCCCCTCAATGACCCATTTTCTGAACTCGACTCTGAGATCTCTGACCTTCTTTTGGATTGGCAGATACCCGGGGCCCAAGTCTCAGTCATGCACAATGGATCCCTGGTCTTCAACAAGGGATACGGAATCTCCGCAAATGGGACCGACGAGAATGGCAATTACTGGGACTCACAGGTGACGGTCGACTCGAAGTTCAGGATAGCCAGCCTTTCCAAGGCGGTTACTGCCGCAGGAATCCTTACTCTGGTCCAGGATGGGACAATTTCCTTAGATGACAGAATGGTCGATTTGGTACCGCACCTGATCCCAACAGGACTAGGGGGATGTGACTATCCGAATCACCCGACATCGTACTCTATTGACGATATCACGGTCTCAATGCTGCTGAACCACCGCGCTGGTTTCGACAGGGACGGTAGCCCGAATTCCGACCCCACCTACTGGCATTGGAACTCATGGACCGGATCTTGGCAGAATGACGCCTGCATAGACAAGCAGTCCCTGATCGACGACTACGATAACGGTAATCTAGCTCCCATCAGTATGGAAAGAATTCTCTCGGAGTGGCTTCGAAGGCCATTGGACTTCGAACCCGGTTCCAGATACGTCTACTCAAATATCGGATATCAGATTCTAGGTCAGATTATCGAGAACCAGACTGGGATGGGATACGAGGAATATATCGTAGAAAACGTTCTGACGCCCATGGGCATAGAAAGTATGTCCATCGGAATGACCATGCCCGAACAGAGAGATGAGGACGAGGCCTCATACTTCGACGACTACAACAGCTGGTGTCACTTTCCGAGTGGGCAAGACGATGACGGCGACCCCATCTTCCCAATCTCCCCCGGGCCCGATTGTGGTGCATTCGTAGTTGAGGAGAAGGATGGTGGCGGGGGCTGGATTGCCACGACCTCAGACTATGCCAAGTTCATCTCCCACATTGATGGGACCATAGAAAACGAAATCTTCGAGAACCCCTTCGATTTCTTTACCCAGAACTCTTACGATACCTTCGATCCTTGGTATGGTAGCGGTGTTTATGTTCTCAGCGATGACGAAGAGACCTGGCAGCACTGGGGAAGCTTCTCCGGATCATCGACCAACTTCAGGAGGGAAGTCACGGACTCCGGGGAATCGGTGGTTCTCGTCATGTTCACCAACACGCGTCCAGATGGTAATTGGAAGAATGTCAGGGAGAACGTAATCTCAGATGCGATGATGGCCATCGATTACTCCAATGTGACTCCCCTAGGTCAAGACGGATTAGATCCATTTCCTTCCCAAGTTGACATCCAGGGACAATCGCACCTTTCAATTTCGGGGGAAATAGGGCCCGGAGCTCAATTCAACGCTACATGGTCCGCAAGCATTACTATCCGTGATGAGTACGGAACTGACCTTCTTCCAAACCAGTCCCTCGGCTTGAGGGATCAGATTGACCAGCATCTTGGAAACTCGGATCGAACACTGGACTTCTCAGAGGTCTCAGCTTTCGCTTCACTGGTAGTTTCTGCTAGGTCTTGGCTCGACTCCGAGACTGGAGGCTGCTGCTCTTTCGACAATGAGCCGATGCAATCAGCTCTGGGAACTTCGGTATTCGTAACCCCTCCAATGACCGGTTCGGTTGACATCGAAAACGGAACATGGGGCTGGAACGAATCAGCCTCTCTCGTGGCTCAGGCCGACACAAGGTCAACTAGGCTCCTAGACCTGCCAAGGTCAGGCTCAGCTATCGAGGAAGTCCCTCTCACAATATCGCTACCTCATCCATGGGAGTTCAGGTACAGTGCGATGCAAGAAATAATCGAGGGTACGCCCAGTGAATTCACAGTAAACAGGGGACAGGCTCCCGTTTACTCGGACATCAGAATTTCGATAGATGAAAATCAGCCCCCTTCCATTACTGCCGAGAGAGTGGGTGCTGCAGGATCTTGGTCGATGCCACTTGACTCTCCAACTACATACTCAGCATCGTGCACAGATAGTGCTCTGGAGGACCCATCGGTAATCTGGGAATTCGCCAACAATGGGACCTTCATGTTTGAATCAAGAGAAACCGAGCAGACAATCGTCCCTTCCGAACTAGGGTACTCCGCGGGAGACGTAGTTTCCGCAACAGCGACATGCTCGGACAGCTTCTCTTCCACTGTCTTCTGGCACGAAAACAACGTTGTTGACGGCTCTGTGCCAGTCTGGTACGCCCACTTTACTGAGATTCAGTCAGATGGAACCGAGGTCATTCATGACGAGACTCAGAGTAATATCCGAGTCAGATCAGACAGTCAGCTGACTATGAACATCACCTCAACAGACGACTTCGGGCAGCCAGTTCTGATCGAGGTAACCTCAAACAAGTCTCAGGGATGGAGGCACTTCTCAAACGATGAGCTAGGCTTCACAGACAGGTTCTCCCAGGGTAGCCAGATCAATGGTATGCACCTGAATGTAAGCGAGCGTCATGAATCCAAGGAAAGGAGTGTATGGGAGCTTGTGATGACTGTTACCGACGAAGCGGGCAACAGTGATTCAGGTGCGTGGCAAGTCATGGTTTTGGATGGCTCACCGCCCACGATAATACCTGAGATTATCGCACAGTCAGTACCTATTTCCCCCGACAATCCCGCAAGACAGGGCGATGACGTCGTACTTTCCCTCACAGAGTCATTCGACGACATAGACTCGATTCATGACCTAGTCTGGATGGTTTCTTTGGATAATGAGAAACTAGTGGATAACGGAACTTGGGAAGACGCTGAGAAGGTACAACTCCCAGCCATGGAAACTGGTAACCACCTATTCGAGATAGAGTCGTGGGATTCGTCCGGAAACAGGGGGTCAATATCCTTCTACCTGTCCGTAGCCCCTGCTTTCGGTGTTGAAATAGAAGTTCTCCAGCAGAACGTTATCGGGGATCAGACAGAGGGTCAGACAGTCACGTTCATCGTAACGATGCAGAACTTAGGCGCCACGACCGCATCTGGAAGGTTATGCAACTCCGCAAACTGCACGGATTACGTAATGATCCCAGGGGCCACCGCTACCTCCACCGGAGTCTTCAGCGCCGAGCTTAACGTGTACCTAGAGGAGATCGGGACGTACAATCCTTACTTTGAATGGGTAAGCTCGATGGACGATGATGCAGGGGTTCTGGAGTTCGAGGACGCCATAAGTGCAAAATCCAAGATGGTCTCATCAATCAGCAGTTCCACACAGGCTTTCTTGGCGGTCTTGGTGACGCTTACTCTCGCTATCTGGGGGGCAAACCGCCTGTGGGGGCGAGACTCAACCGGGCCTTGAGGCAGTCAAACACCCGCGAACCTCTTGAGAGGGAGGCACCGCTCAATTGCCATGGTGCTGCTCCCGGACTACCCGCAGAGGGTGATCAACGAGCATAAATTGAGGGTTGAGAAGTTTGCTCTGTTAGGCCTACTGATCCTGGTTTTCGGTGGTGGCTGGTGGCTGTGGCCAGCAGTTCAGGGAGAGGCGGAACTCATCACTAGGTCAGGACCGGTAGCCGCGCTCTTCATCTCAGCCATCTTGCTCTCCGATCTGATAGACTATGGCCCAGTTGAGCGAACAAGAGTAGGAGTAGCATCCAACATAGCATGGCCTGGAATAGTGGCAATGGCGATGGTGACATCCCAAAAGGAGACGGCAACCCAGGACTCATTGATTGCTTCCGCGATTCTGCTAGCTGTGTCGTTCGCATTGTGGAATTCCTCCTATCCGACATTTGACAATTCGATATCAGCTCGCAGGCTAAGGGGTCTAACTAGCGCAGTCGGATTGGCTATCGCCATAGCAGTATTGGCTAATTCGGAGGCTGGATTGATTGCATGGGCCGTGACTATCGGGCTCCCAGTCGTATACCTACTTCCTGATCTCATGGCCAAAGACGATGATCATGATGAGAGGAGGCAATTCGCCCAGGCTATCGAGGAGGCAGAGACCAGAATGATGAAACTGAGAACCGAAAACTCAGGTCTTGAACAAGCTGCCTCACTGATCAAGAATGCAAGGGATGTCGGATGGCAGGACCCAGAGAAGGGGTTTATGCTCATAGGGGAGGCAATGAGGGAGTCCGAGAGGATTATCGCCATGTCAGTAGATCTGGGAGATATTAGGGAGGATTCGCTATCCTCTGTGACTAGTGCAGAGGGGGTGACCACCTCTGCCAAGGGGCCACGCAGAGCCTTCGAGCAGGGGGAGAGGGAGGCTGAACTAGGCTCCCTCAGGGAGGCCGAGGTACTCTACAGAATTGCAAAGACGAAGGCTCAGGTGGTTATCGACCACTGGGAGAAGGCAATGAATTCGATCAGGGAAGGCGAGGAGGCGATATCCGGGCATACCGGCCAGGCTGCGGACTCGGTCAGAGGCCTCCTTATGGCAGCGAGGGAGGCTATGGAGGCCGAGGAGCCACTGGAAGCAATACAGATCGCCTCAACAATACCGGGACACCTGGAAAGCCTCGACTCCATTGAGAAAGAGGCTACTAGAGCCTTGAAGGAGGCTGAGCAAGCCCTTTCCGCTGTCAGTGATGACATCAGCCACGACTCGAAGGAACGACTCAAGGAGTCAAAGGACGCCTTCGACTCAGGTGACTTCTCCCTTTCAAAGGGAATCTCGGAGAGCATCTCCAGGGACATAAGGGGCACATCGGACTCGATGAAGGAGGTCCAGCGGGCCCTCAGACAGAGGAAGCAACTGGAGTCCAGATTCCCTAATGGGGGGGACTGGGAATCGAGACTCCAATCGATTTCAGGAATGGCTGACTCCGGTGACTGGGATGGAGCGTTCGAGAGTCTGGGATCACTAACCAAGGAACTGAGGGACTTCGAGTCCGAGAGAGAAGACGCGCAAGAGCTACTCGACTTCCTGAACAAGGAGTGGGGATCTATGAGGGCGAGACTCGACTCAGCAGGGATAGCCCCTACAGATGATGGAAGGAAGAAATCTGAGAGACTGCTAGCCGAAGCCGATGCCTATCTCTTAGAAGGCGACATACAGGCATGCCTCTCCTCGCTCGGTGAAGCAGACTCGGAAATAGAGGCTCTGAGAATGAGGACATAGGCCTCTAGATGTCTGAGTAGTATTCCTGGGCGGCTTCCTCCAGATCCAAGGATGCAGCGGATTCGTCGATAGTCAGGGTGACTCCATCCCTGCGAATCCCGAACCCGTCCACGAAGACATCAAGACAATCGGTACCTGAGTAGATAAGGTTCGAAAGAACCCTCCTGCTATCCTTCCCTCGAGGCCTCATTCTGATATTGTTGAGATCCCAAGTTACCCAATCTACTGATCCTTTCGTAGCCAGTTGCCACGTCTCTACCGGGTCCAGTATGCTAGCCTCCCAATGGTCATGCCTCTGAACTAGGCTGGCCGCCTTGGCCTCCGCACGCATGTCGAGCCCATTGTTGCTAGCCGCACCATCTGTACCGAGGCGAACATCAACTCCCGACTCTATCATCGCGGGATATGACATAGTTCCACCACACGCAAGCTTCTGGTTGGAAACCGGGCAGTGTACTGCATGCGCACCGTGCCCGGCCAGTATTCTCATTTCCTTCTTTGTGACCCATCCGCAATGTGCGCAGACGGTCCCCTCGGTGAAGTAGTCGATAGAATCCAGGTACTCTATTGGGTACATCCCGGTTTTTTCGTGGCATTCGGCTACCTCGCTCCTAGTTTCGGATGTGTGTATGCTCAGCCTAGCTCCCAGTTCCCTGGACATCTCGCTCGCCTTCCTCAAGACCTCCTCCGTGCATGTGTAGACGGCGTGAGTTGCTATTCCATACTCGACTCTTCCAGAGCCAAGTGGACCGGCCCTTATCAGAGAATCAAGCTCCCTAAGTGCCTTGCCACTGTCGCTGTCACCGTCCTCGGGCGGGGGCCAGTCTGTCGTAGGGCCACAGATAATGCCCCTCATCCCAGAGTCGGCCACAACGGGGGCTATTGAGCCCGGAAAGTGATACATATCGCATGCGAAAGTAGTTCCTCCAGCGATCATCTCAGCCACAGATGCCCTGGTTCCTATGGCTGCTAGCTTTGGTGATAGGTTCCTCTCACTTGGGAAAATACTGGTCTCCAGCCATTCCATCAGTCCGAGCCCCTCTCCCATGCTCCTGTTGAGTGTCATAGGAAGGTGGGTGTGCCAGTTCTGAAGGGACCTAGTGATGAGTAGGTCACTTCCGTCGACCGTCTCCAGTACGTCTTCATCGCCATTGCTCAGGCTATAGGAGCCGTCGGCATGGAGAAGGAAATCCCCTTCCCTGACTATCCCATCATGATCAATGAGGCGAGTGTTCACAACCCTGCGACTACCCGACTCCATGGTACCGCCTCAGGGATATGGCATCTCAAGGTTCTCATGCTCAGTTACTTCTGTTCTGCGGCCAGAATGGTATCAATCTCTGCGCTAGGGACTGTAGGTTACGTGTCTGTATCCATACCTTCCCGTTTCCGTTGAATTCCAAGACAGCGCCTTCACCGCCAAGCCAGGCTGAACCAAGGCCGCCTACCTTGGACAAACGGTAGGTGAGCCCACCCGTGAATGCGACTACGTGCCCGTTGTCAACAACGATTGGGTTTTCCTGATTCACCTCGATTTCCTTGATTGCTCCGTATGACGTGTAGTATACCTTGCCAGGGCCACTCTCGCAGAAGGCCCTCAGGAAGAACGCCCCCTCCCTAGAGAACAGGGCCTTTGCCCCCTGGAACTTTGTGTCTGTTTCGACATTCGGAGTGCAGGCCATGAATGAACCACCCTGCATCATTAGTTCCTGCCCGGGAGCAACATCGAATTCCATGATGTCACCAGGGGCTGCTGGCGCCATAGATACCCATCCACCAGCGGATCCCGCCGTGTACGTGTTGACGAAGAAAGACTCCCCTCCAAACGCAGATTTAGCCATGCTCTTCAGAAACCCTCCTACGCCACCGGAACTCATCCCTGTCTTCATGTCGACGCCTCTCGATTGGGCAACCATGGCCCCAGGCTCGACCTTGAGTGACTCTCCAGGCCCCAAATTAGCGGTCATTAGCGTGAATGCTGGCTTGAAATCGTACTCTACGTCCATATCTCCCGGATAGTGCCATTCTAAATAACGCATTTGCCGTTAAGTGAACTGATCTTCACCCCATCTGAATTCTTCATCCAGGCCTCGATCAGGTCCCCTTCCTTCATGGGACCGACTCCCTTCGGAGTCCCCGTCCATACGAGGTCGCCAGGACTCAATCCATACCATTCCTCGAGGTGACTCATTATCGATTCGAATGAGTGAACCATCAAATCTGTTGAGGCCAGTTGCCTGACCTCCCCATTGACGGATAGGCAGATTTCCATCGGCCTAGGGTCCCAGGGGGACCAAGTGCCTAGGACCCCAGAGCCCTCGAACCCCTTGCCCTCCAGCCATGGCCACCCCTTCTCCTTGGCTAATGTCTGCCTAGTTCTGTTAGTGGTGTCGCACCCTACGCACATCTCCACAGGCTCTAGATTCTCTCCGAGCTTGATTACCATCTCGACCTCGTGGTCTATGTGCTCATCAGCACCGAGCGCAATCACGTTGTTCCCGCCATCGTCTGACTCGACGTGTGCAGTGTGCGGCATCAGGAAGAATCGGGGGTAATCAGTGACGTCACCCTTGATCTCCTTAGCGTGCTCAACGTAGTTCCTGAATACGGCCCATCCTACTGCCATGTACATCGCAAGTCCCCCAATCCCATTATCACATCGATTACAAACTCAGCAGGTTGAAGACATACACTCTACCGAGGATTACCGATGACGGAGGACCCATACCGAGTTCTAGGTGTCTCCAAGGACTCCTCAGAAGCTGAAATTAAGAGGTCCTACCGGAAGCTAGCCAGGCAATATCATCCGGATAGGAATCCAGATGATGCAGCTGCGGAGGAGAGGTTCAAGTCAATTCAGACGGCATATGAGGAAATTGGCACTGCAGACGCTAGAAGGGAGTTCGATGAGAGGAAGAGGATGGAGGAAATGTTCCGAGGGGGCAACCCATTCGGAGGGGGCAACCCATTCGGAGGAGGGGTCGACTTGGGGGATATTTTCTCACAATTCATGGGTGGTCGTGGAGCTCCTCGGCAGGGATTCTCAAGACAACCTCGGCCTTCAGCCAGACAGACTCCATCAGAATTCGAAACCACCAAGGGTGCGAATATCGAGTCTGGGCTCGATATATCACTGGAGCAAGCCACCTCCGGAACAGAAGTTCGCTTCAGCCATCGAAGACTTAGAAGGTGCGATAGGTGCCGAGGAACCTCATTTGGCACCTCCAAGGGATGCACTGCATGCAATGGCAAGGGAGTGCAGACCAAGGGAAGTACGCTAACAGTCAAAGTCCCTCCGGGGGCGATCCATGGTCAGCAACTAAGACTCAAGAACATGGGTCACGAACACCCACATGGCGAACCAGGGGACCTACTGATCACCTTGAGGCTCGACGCCGAGGAGGGCAGGAGATGGGAGGGGGGCAGACTAATCCAAGAGGTACCGGTCCCTATCACGACACTACTCCTTGGGGGAAAGGTCAGGATTATGACACCTGCAGGTAAGAAAATCGAGATTGGTGTTCCCGAAGGGACGAGAATTGGAGATAGGCGTAGAATCCAGGGTCATGGCCATTCTGGCGACCCACTGGACATCGAGTTCGTTCTTGACGAACCAGACGAACTCACAGACGCACAAGCAGAGGCATTGGGTTCTCTGAGAGAAACAGGCCTATAGCCCCACACAACCAATGAAATACAGGTCTTGCAGGAGAATCTACTGTGCGGGACTTCTCAAGCGTTGCTGATACACTAATCCCCCGTCGGAGGAAGGTGCATGTCGCTGTCGTATTGTTCACGATAATGATGGTACCTGGGATAATTGCCACTCTGGAGCCCATCGACATCGAGTCATACGATATGGAATCGCCAGAGTTGGACGCGAATCTCGTTCTGAGGGAGGAATTCACTGCTGCAGGGAACATCTGGGGATTCGGAGTCTTCGTGAGAGACCCGTCGTTTTTCGGTGAAAGTGACTCGAACGTCAATATGATTGCAGACTACCCCGGAAGGTCATCAGGAATCACTAGTCCCGCAGGAGGAATCCTGAATCTGACCGTGCTGAGGGAGATCGATCAAAACGCCAACACACTTCGAGAGCACGAGATTTCACAGTTCTACCTTCCAATAGCCTCTGAGATTTCCGGAGACCCAGCCATTGGGATTCTTGACCTGGCATCTGATTTTAGATCGTTCATGTCAGGCGAGTCCTCTCTGACACAGCCAAGAATCAACCCATACAAGCTGGCTACGACACTCGACATAGAGGAGTCTACTGATCCGGCCCCAACAAATTGGACAGATTGTGGGGAACTCGAATGCCTAGAATTCGATGATCCAAACATCACTCAGGATCACATAGACCTTGCAGCTCACAGGATGGCCAACAATAGCAATGGAGCATTCCTTAGATTCCTCTCTAACGATCGAGCATTTACCCCAGACCCTTCTAGCCCCGTGATTGGACCGGTCGGACACACAATAGCAGAAGACGGCTCCATATCATCGGAGTTGTGGACCAATGGCAGGTGGTCCGCATCAGCAGCATGGCTAATCGTCAATTTCGATAGAGACGAAATGCAATCCAACGGTTGGACATTCTCCTGGAAGAACGCCACAGCAGAATTTGGATACGACTTGGAGGGCCTCACGCTGAAAACAGACCCTGTTAGGTACACAGTTGACTACTGCAGGTCAAGAGAGGAAACGGGCGCACCACTATGTTCTGTCGAATGGCTGTATCTGTCCCTGGAGGAAGACCTCAGGGAGAGTGACGACAATGTAGTCACTCTGATGTTCGCGGAGTCAATAAACGTCGAGATAAACAGGGAACTGCTCTCTAGTGTCTATCTGGTGGTGGCGATGTCATTCGCCGTAGTGGCCTTGCTCTGGATTAACCTGAGGAGGATTTCAGATGTCGCTATCGTTTCCACAGCACTGGCCCTTTCTTTGGCTTGGATGTACGGGCTGATTGGTTGGGCGATAATATTCGGACAGAAGACTGGGTTCGAGTTCATTTTCAGATCCCAATTCTCCAACCTACTGCCCATATTGATACTGGCTCTTGAGATAGATGACAGCCTCCACAGCCTCCACAGGTACAAGGAGGAGAGAAAATCTGGAAAGTCTCCAGAAGAGGCTTCCCGGATGTCAATCAGCAAGGTCGGCCTCGCAATCATGCTGACATCCGTGACAACAATAGTAGCCTTCTCTGCTAATCTTTCCTCTGACATAGCTGCGCTAAGGTCGTTCGGGATAGAGGCCGGAATAGGTGTACTGTGTGCCTTCTTCCTCACAGGTCTGTGGGTCCCTCTTACCAGGATGGATGTAGACATGTGGCTAGACTCGAGAAATAGATTACGCGAGGAGCCACAAGATACGCTTCACATGATCCCAAAATCATGGCTTTCGGCGGTAGCAACTAACTCAGCAAAATTCTCGCCTCTGGTAATTGCAGCTTCAATCCTAGTGACATTAATTGCAGTGCCCATGATGCTTTCATTGGAGGGCGATTTCCAAGTAGAGGACTTCGTCGAGGAGGAATCGGATCTAGCTATTGGGGTCAGTCTGATAAATGAGAGATTCAGTGATGAGGGGGAGCCTGCATACATCCTCATTGAAGGGAATATATCCAATCCAATGATTCTCTCTGCGATGGAGGAACTGAGGCAGAATATGAATTCCCACAGTGCGGATGAACCAGATCAGTTCACAAGATCCCCAAGTGGGGACGTCGAATTACTTGCGATAGATCAGATGCTATGGTATCTCAGGGCCGCAATGGCATGGAATCAAACCCCCTTCGAGGATGCAGGATGGGACTTCGACTCGTCTGACGGGGGAATCGGATGTGAGACCATTGTCATCCCCAACAGAGACTTCGAGTTCATCTTCATACCCTCGACAGAGGACAGCAAATCACTGACGTTTCTTTATGGATTCATGCTAACTAGGGGAATACCGGCTAGTGGAGGGTATCCTGCCCTCTCGACTAGCATCGTCGGCGAATTCCTTCAGGTAGAGGGCGATCTTGATTTCGACAACCCCTGGCTGACTAATTCAGGTAACACTCCAATTTACCCAAGGACCTCAATGCGCTTTGGCATCTCCAGTCCAGAGCAATTCGCCCTCGTAGAGCCAGCTCTGGCCCAACTGGAGACTGACATGGCCCCCTTCCAGAACCTGTCATCTGGTAATTTCAGAATCAGAGGGGACCTCGCTTCCGCCTTCTCGGATGAAGAGCACCCTGTAACATGGGCGATACCCACAGGCGAGCCAGTGATCAGATTCGTAGCCGCCGACTCGATGCAGGATGACCTCCAAGGGACGATACTACTGGGACTAGTCCTTTGTTTCGTTACATTGTGGTGGGGTTACAGGGAAGAGGAGCCAATAATGCAAAGGATCGAGATGTCTAGAGATCCCCAATTCATCAAGCGCGTGCTTCTCAATGCAACTATCCTATCGGCCTTCGCGTACTTCCTCATGGGCGCTCAATACGCACTCCCTCTAGCGGCCCTATCTCTTGTCCTGTCCGTTGTGTGGGGCAATGACGCGTTCACCTTTGCAGCAATCACAACTACTCCAATAAGCATAGTCATAATATGGCTTTACGCGCTAGTCGATGTCTTCGGTTATGGCCTAAACATGGTAACTGTGTCAATAGCTGCCATTTCACTGGGAGTCGGCATAGACTACGTGATTCACCTTGTCGAGAGATACAGAGAGGAGACCTACAATGGAAAAGACTCGATGAGCTCGATAGCGGTTGTTGGAGGGGCGTCTGGGATAGCCCTGTTTGGTTCGGCCGTATCCGATTTCGCTGGATTCATGGTCATTAATCAGTCAAAAATGGGCTTCTTCTCCACTTTTGGGTTGTTCTGCGCAATCATGATTGGACTATCCCTGATTGCTAGCATGGTGATTGCCCCTGCGATGTTGGGAATGTTCCACCGCAGCTCAAACTAGGTGACCAAAATAAAATTTTGACTATTAAGTGACCATCCAAAACGAGATCGCCGCCGACAAGGTCCCCAAAATCACCGATTGAATAATTATCACCCAGCTTTTGCTTCTGCAAGCAGCGGCGACCGAGTCATCAGCGTGCTTCTTCCCTCCCGAAGAAGACTCATGCGTCCCCATGAATCCGTGATATACGCATACTTGTGTCGTAGACTCCAGCAGGACAAGGAACCCCGCCGTGAAGAATCCGAAAATAATTGCAGCCGTCAATGACTGATGATAGGGTAAAAACTCTGGTAACTCCCCTCCGAAAAAGAAGTATAGATTGATGACAAGACCTAATGAAATTAGTAGAATTCCACCATAGAGCCTATTTTTCCTACCGGTTAGGGAGATATTCCTAATCTCAGCAAGGGACTCCTGCACCACACTACCTCCAAATTCCAAGAGAGTCTCTAAGCGCAGACTCAAGGTCTTTGTGCAGGAATTCATAACCAGACTCTTGGAGTCTCATGGGGTGTACTTTCTGGCCTTCGATAAGTAATGGCCCTGCCAGTTCTCCAAATAGTATCTTCATCGCAAATCCGGGGATCGGGGCAAAGGCGGGACGTCGGAGAACACTGCCAAGGGTCTTCGAGAATACCCGCTGAGTCACTGGCTGGGGGGCAGTCATGTTGTAAGCCCCCGAGCAACTCGGGGTCATCATGAGGTGGTGTATGGCATACACTTCGTCATCCAATGATATCCATGACATCCATTGCCTCCCTCCGGCGAGTGGCCCTCCTCCTCCCATCTTCCAAGGTAGCAGCATCTTTCCTAGGGCTCCTCCCGTTGCGGAAAGAACAATGCCATTCCTGAGGTTAATGACCCGTATCCCAGCATCCCTAGCTGAATCGGGAAAAGACTCCCAATCGATTACTGTGTCCGTTAGGAAACCACTGCCTGGTGCGCTAGCCTCATCGAGATCCTCGTCTCCCCTGTTTCCGTAGTACCCAATTGCGCTGGCCACAATGAATGTCTCGGGCTTTTTCTCTAGCTTGCTGAGGGTTTCTGAGAGCAGCATAGTGGACTCGCGTCTTGAATCCACAATCAGTTTCTTCCGCTTCTTACTCCATCTCTTATCTCCTATCCCAGCACCACCTAGGTGAATTACAGCATCAAAGCCCTCTAAATCAGAGGATTCCAGAACTCCCTTGTCCGGGGCCCAAAACAGCTCCTTTGCCCCTTCCTTTACTGGCCTTCTTACTAATCTCCATACATCATGTCCACCAGTATCCAGAAAGGCGACTAGTTGGGTTCCAATGAGGCCCGAGGAACCCGCAACCAGAATCCTCTTTCTACCCTCATGGGCGAATTTGGAGTGCTCCTTCATGTCTCTCTGCAATCTCAGTTCTCTGGCTTTGAACATCTTGGAAATCCTGCCTCTGACTAGCATACCACCGAGGATCCTATCCGCTAGGTTTCCCAGTGGGCCGAATGGAACCTGGTAGGTAACCTCGTCCCTAACAGTTGTCATCCCTCCTGACTCGACTAGGTTGTGATCGTGATTCCACGACCAAAAGGGCCCTTTGACCATCGTATCCGAGAAGTGATGTGGTGGATCATAGGCCGTGTGCTCAGCTACCCATGTCATCTTCAGAAAGGGGGCACCCGGGGCAGGGAAGCGAAACACTCTCTGCGACCCCACCTCAAGGGAGTCATCAGCTCTAATTTCCTCCGCTACCTCCCAAGGGGGCATCAATCTCCTGAAAGACCCCTCGTGCTCAAACCACTCGAAGGTAGAGTCAATGTCAGCATCTACTACAGTCTCGTGTGTGTACCTGTACATCTTTTCACCTCGGAGGACTTCTCGGGATTGGTGCATCCTCTGCCCATCTCGAGAGATAAGCGTCTAGCTTCAGCTTCCTCTTGGTATTTGCAGATGACATGTAACGAACCTTGCCAAAAATCGGCCTCTCAGGACCCCATGCCCTGTCGTGCCTACCCAATACCCAGAATATCCCAGTGTAGGAGTTCGGATCCCTGCCATCGAGAGCCCATCTGTCATTGATTCTAATCATCCAATCAGCTGCAGTCTCTGGGTCTGGTGACCATTCTAGTATCCTCTTTCCCCAAAGCATCCTGAGGTAGTTGTGCATGTGACCGGTTCTGAGTAGCTGCCTTTGGGCGGAGTTCCAAACTTCATCCTCAGTCTTGGCCCCCTCTATTTCTTCAAACGTGTATCTGGTCCTTTCATCGTCCCTGTGGTCATTCAGTGTCTTTTTTGCCCATCTGGGTATCGAATCAAGCGTATTGTGATCTCTCCTGAAGTGGGCGAAGTTGAACCCCAACTCCCTCCAAGTGATTATTTGATCGAGGAATGACTCAGAAGACTCTGATAGTCCCCACCAACCAGATCTTGAGCCTCTCCCGGTATCTTCTATGCACACTGAGTCATATGTCCAATTCTCCTTATCGAGAACCGCTTTAACAACCCTGAACGAAGAAACATGTCCGTAATGTAACCATGGAGACAAGCCACTTACTGCGGGGTTTTCTGCGTCATTCCTACCCTCTGAGTAATTCTCAAGCCTCCTTTCTATGAAGTTCTCGAGTATCGAAATAGCACTGAAGTAGCCACCCCGAACAGAGTCAACTGGGAACACCTCGTGATCTATGTCCAATGGCTCCATGGCCTTTCTTCCCACACTTCCGCCCTCTGCAACCCTCCAAATCCACTCGAGGGGTGGGAACTCAAGATCAAGCTCGTCCACTATTTCCGAGAACCTGGACATGTCGAATGAAATGTCTATATCGACACCTTCCATTGAATCTTCATCAGGGAAAGTAGACAGAGCACGATGGAGACTCTTCTGCATATGCTTCCTGAATGAATAGGCCGTTTTGTGAGCTCCCTCAGCATATCCCATGGGCAATACCCCGTTTGAGTCTACTGCCTCCACACTGACCTTGCATGTCCGACTTGCTCGTTCCATCACCCAGCGAGGAAGGTAAGTGGGAAAGTCGTCAATAACCACCGCGCATGCCTTGGTGGAGAGCTTACTTAGCATCCCATCGCCAGAGTCAATATGATTCTCAATCCATGGGACATACGAGATCCCCTTCTGCTCGAAGACTGATTTGTTATCCACCATGCCCTGGACAACGAATGTCAGAACTCTTTCACTGGACCACTCATGCCTTGTGGAAATACACTCTACCACCAACAAAGGTTTTCCTAACTCTAGACTGATCTCTATCGCTCTGTCCAGAGCGGCGTTGTAGTGATATCTTCTGGTTGCTGTCATCCAGTAAAGTACGAACTCTCCGGACGTATTGATGTGCAAGTCGTTGAGGCTACGAACCCTCGGTGAAACAACCCTCACCGACCTCGGGCCTGCATCAACCATGCCTCCTTCTACGTTCATGCGCATATAAGGCGGTGTTTTCTTGCATGCCATATTTCAAACACTCATTCATAACCTCCCATGCAAACCGAGAGATATGACCATCCAAGTCAAAGAAGGTGCCGAACCAGTAGAAATTGAAGCAGATGCCTACCTCCCAACGGAGTATGGAAACTTCAGGGTCAGGGTGACCCTCGACAGCAAAGGAAAGGAGCACGCCTTACTCTACACTGGAGACATATCTAACGGAAATGCTCCATTGGTCAGGATACATTCAGAATGCCTGACAGGAGATGCATTCGGTTCTATGAAGTGTGATTGTGGCCCTCAATTGCAATCGGCAATGAAGAAGATTCAGGAGGAAGGATGCGGAGCAATTGCTTACTTGAGACAGGAAGGAAGGGGTATTGGTTTACATTCTAAGATCCAGGCTTACGCTCTGCAGGACGTAGGCTATGATACTCTGGATGCAAACCTTGCTCTAGGCCTCCCGGCCGATGCCAGAGAGTATGACATAGCTGCCAAAATGCTCAAGGAAGCGGGAGTAGAAAGGGTACGTCTGATGACAAACAATCCACTCAAGGTCAAGGGCCTCCGAGACAATGGTATCGAAATCGACACCAGGCTAGAGCACATCACCGGAATCTCAACTGAGAACGTAGATTACCTGTCCACCAAGGGTAAGAGAATGGGCCACATACTTGACATATAGGCATTTTTTCGGAAAATCGGAGGGAATAACCATGTCGTCAATGATAGGAGAGAAAGCACCTGATTTCTCACTGAGCACAAGCGATGGCGAGGAGTTCAACTTCAGTGATCTTGAGGGGACTTGGAAAGTTCTCTTCTTCTATGCCAAGGCCGGCTCCCCGACCTGCAAAAGGGGGTGTCTGACATTCAAGGAACAATACGAACTGTTCCGTTCGCTAGAGCCACCGGTTGAGATTATCGGAGTCAGCCAAGATTCCGTGAAGCAGCACAAGGAGTTCAAGGAAGAACTAGATCTCCCATTCACTCTACTTTCTGACCCTGACAGGGATGTTGCTGAAATGTTCAAGGTTCCAGTACACCTAGGGTCATTTCCAGCAAAATCATCTTTCGTAATCGGACCTGACAACACCATCCATCATGTCTACGATTGGCTATTCAGGCCCAGGAGGCACGTAGCCAAGATTCTGGATTCTCTAAGCAGCATAACTGACGGCGGTAGATCTTCTTGAGCTGGACCCAGATTCTTACAGATGCAGGCCTCTCCGAGAGGGAAGTCAATGCACTAACTGTCCTGTCTAGGAATCCCAATATCAAGGCCAGTGAGCTGGCAAAGGAGCTTGATACTACTAGGCTTGATGCCTACAACTCTCTGGAGAGGCTACAGAGAATAGGCCTCGTAACAACCACTGCAGACAGACCAATGAGGTTCTCCAGCCCTCCACTCGACCATGCTGTGACTCATCTCATAGAGATCAGAAAGGAGCAACTCAATCGCATCGAGCAGGGCCTTGGTGACATAAAAAGTGGAGCGAAGTACTCTTCTGCGTCCACGGAATCATCCACCGATGACGAACCCAAGTTCGCCGTGTTGAAAGAGAGAGTACACATAATGAAGAGAATAGAGAAACTATCTAATGAATCCGAGAATGATATTGTTCTCACATTGGGTAAGTTTGGAATCCTACATCTCTGCCGAAGCAGTGCCCTACAGGCAGTCAATGAGGCCGCATCAAGAGGGGTGAGGGTGAGGGTTCTTTCCCAACTCGAAAGGAGAACGATAAGATTCTACAACGATCTCCACGACTCCATCGAAGTCCGCCATTCTGACGACTTGGATGCTCAAGGGGCTCTTGTAGACGACTCCGAGGTCGTTCAATACCTAAACATGGAGTCCAATCCCGTTGGCAGAGGCAAGAATGATGCCGCTCTAACTGTTGAATCTGAGTCCTTCGCAGAATCTCAGAGAAATCTCCTGGATACGATTTGGGACGATGCAATACCCTACGAAACAGCATCAAAGAGATTCACTGAAGAGAGAATAGTAGATCCACTGAAACTTACCATTGACAGTGGTTCTTTCCTCGAAAAGATAAGACAAGTCCTACAGCTATCTGATGACATCCCCGAAGGAGATACCCCATTCAACCCCGATGCTTTCCTAGCATCTGGTCTCGAAATCAGCGATGCACGCAGAAGCCTAGATTCGGGAGGGATTGAGGCGTTGTCAGCCTTCGGAATCGACGTAGACTCACTTCTGAGGCAGGTCGGCAATAGGGTTGGAGAGGAACTGTCATTCTCCCTTAGGAGTATAGAGGGAAACATCGAGTTCCTGAATGAGATGATGGACTGGTGGGAATATGCGGGGTTGGGCCAGCTTAGCTACGATATCGACCCTGAATTCCACATCCTAGTCGAGCACCCGCCCAAGAGAGCTGACGGCCTCCCGATTTACTCTTTGGATGATGGGATTATAGAAGGCGCTTTGATGTCTAGGTACCCTCCCGAATCAGGAGTTAATGTCACGAGAACCGCCATCGAGGACGGCAATATGTCGGTGAAATATGAAATTAACTTCAACAGTTAGCCTTCGGGTAACATACATCACATTATATTCACAAGTCCCCGCCTGAAATTGTGCGTCTATTGAAGTTCATACTCTTCATGAGGCAGATTACTAGGAAATCTCCGGCAAATCTGGATTGGATTCAGAATCAAGGCCTTCTAGCAGTCAAGCTTTCACAGATTTTCGCCCTAAGGCCGGACATAATTAGCCTAGAAAAGTGTAAACAGCTACAGACCCTATACAGCAACGCATCAACTATTCCCACTGAGGATGTCTTCGGCATACTAAGGGAGAAGGCACCAGATTCCTACCATGATGGAATAGCATGGTTCGATGTAGAACCAATGGCTGCAGCATCAGTGGGCCAAGTCCATAGAGCCAAATTGAAATCCGGCGAAGATGTAGTTGTCAAGATCATCAAGGAAGATCACGAAAAGAAGTTCATGAGAGACGTGAGGAGGATGAGTAGATGGCTAAGGATTGCTATGGTATTGTCACCCAAACTCAGGAGAGTGGGAAATCCAATCGCCCTACTTGATCACGTCCAAGACTACACACTAAGGGAACTCGACTTGAGAAACGAGATCAATGGTGCGGCAAAACTCCAGGCAATCAAGGAAGACCTCTCCAGTGACTTCCCAATGCCTAGGCTGCGATTCCCAAAATACTACCCGGAAATGTCCAACAGGCACGTATTGGTGTCAGAACTGGTATCAGGAGACACTCTCGAACAAGGAATAGAAAAATCAAGCCTGAAATGGACCGATCTGCTCGAGTTATTCAGAATCCATGGTGCTTACATGTTTGGAGTTGGGACTTTCCACGGTGACTTGCATCCCGGAAACTGCATTCTAGACTCAGGTGGAAACTTTGTTTTCATCGATAACGGAGCCATATGTGAGACGCCAAGAAAGGTCAGTGAGTCCCTGTTCAATTTCTTCTTCCATCTTTCATCGGACAATAAAGAATTGGCCTTTGAAGCACTCATTTCACTAGCCGAGAGAAGGCCTAAACCAGCGGATGTCGAGAAGTTCAAGATGGAAATGCACGAAATATACCGTGACTTCGAAAATCTTAGCGTTGGGGAGCAGAGTTTGACAGAGGTAATGATGAAAACAGTAAGAGAGGCCGTGGAGAAGGCAGGGGCAGATTTTGGGGAGGAGGGATTTCCGATTATCCGCTCACTCATGTACATGGATGGGCTGGTGATTAGAACTCATCCAGAGGTCAAGTTGATTTCCGAAATGGGCCCGTCGTTGATTGAATTTAGGGATGGACTGGGACTGGGTGATTGAATGGACAAGCATTCTGACGTGATTGTGGTTGGTGCCGGACCAGGTGGTTTGGCGTGCTCTATGCTGTTGGCGAAGGCTGGAATCAAGGTCACTATCCTTGAGAAGTCCGATGACGTCGGTGGAAGGACGAGGGTCTTCGAGAAGGACGGCTACAGATTCGACAATGGACCAACCTTTTTCCACTATCCAGAAATCATCGAGGAGATTTTCGAGTCAATTGGTATGGACGCCCGTGAGGAGTTAGGACTAATCCCATTGGATCCCAACTACCGTTTAGTATTCGGAGCCGGAGGAAGCCTGAATGCAACCACTGACTTAGATGACATGGTATCACAAATAGACGATCTGTGCGGTGAAAAGAATGCCACAGGTTTCCGTAGGTACATCGAGGACAACCGGAAAAAGCTGAGAATGTCCAAGAATTGCCTAAATACACCTTGGAAAGGCCCAATGGATCTTTTTAGCCGTAGGGCACTCAGAGTTTCTAGGGTCCTGAAGCCATGGAGGAGCGTCTCTTCGGACCTTGCCAGACTATTCCCGGACGAGAGGATGCAACTGGCAATGTCGTTCCAGACAAAGTATCTGGGAATGAGCCCATTCCAGGCTCCGAGCCTATTCACGATTCTCGCTTATCTAGAGTACGAACACGGAGTTTTCCACTCCGAGGGGGGCCTTGGGACAATAACCCAGAAGATGGGCCAAATTGCAAGGGACCTGGGAGTCGACATCAGACTCAACGAACCAGTTAGAGAATTTGTATTCGAAGGAAAGAAAGTCGTGGGCGCTAGAACAGATGAGCAAACATACTCAGCGGACAGATTCGTAATGAATGTCGATTTCGCAACTGGGATGAAGGGACTAATACCGGACGAATTGCGTAAAAAGTGGTCCAACAAGAAGTTGGACGAGAAGTCGTATTCATGCTCCACATACATGCTCTACTTGGGAATAGACAAGTTGTACGATACCCCCCATCATCAGATATACGCCGCGAAGGACTACCAGAAGAATTTGAGAGAGGTAACTGAGCACAAGGTAGCTTGGGACGACCCATCAATCTACGTCCAAAATGCCTGTGTCACAGATTCCACCATGGCACCAGAAGGGCACTCGACGATATACGTGCTTGTTCCTGCCAGCAACTCCCATGATGGAATCGACTGGGAAGAGATAAAGGATGATTATATGGATGTCATTCTGAAACAGATGGAACACCTCGGCTTTTCAGGAATCAAGGAACACATTGTCTCTCAGACAATAGTTACGCCAGATGACTGGGCATCTCGGGACATATACAAGGGAGCAGTTTTCAATCTCGCGCATGGTCTCGACCAGATGCTCTGGAGGAGACCTCAGAATAAATTCGAGGAGCTCGAGAGACTATACCTAGTTGGGGGCGGAACACACCCCGGAAGTGGACTTCCAACCATTCTTGAGAGCGGCAGAATCTCGGCCAAGATGATATGTGCCGATATGGGGATAGTACCGGATTGGAACGGTACAGAA
>MDTG01161828.1_pt1 | contig 26708 bp, 35 predicted proteins | sample 811421 | NCBI WGS metagenome assembly MDTG01 (sample SAMN05326645, study PRJNA326480) | marine metagenome | isolation source: seawater | place: Pacific Ocean: South East | collected 2011
GAGGACATCCTGCACGACATGGGTGCGTTCTCGATCATCGCCTCGGACAGCCAGGCCATGGGCCGCGTGGGCGAGGTCATCATCCGCACATGGCAGACCGCCGACAAGATGAAGAAGCAGCGTGGATCGCTGCCGGAAGAGAGCGGCGACAACGACAACTACCGCGTGCGCCGCTACATCGCGAAATACACGATCAACCCGGCCATCGCGCATGGCATCAGCCACGAGATCGGGTCGATCGAGGAAGGCAAGCGCGCCGACCTCGTGCTGTGGAACCCGGCCTTCTTCGGCGTGAAGCCCGAGATGGTGCTGATGGGCGGCACCGTCGTCTGCGCGCAGATGGGCGATCCCAACGCCTCGATCCCGACGCCGCAGCCGGTCTACTCGCGCCCGATGTTCGGCGCCTACGGCCGGTCGGTCGAGAACTCGGCAGTGGTCTTCGTGTCCGAGGCCGCGCAGGCCGAGGGGGTCGGCGCCTCGCTGGGGCTGGCCAAGCAGACGCTCGCGGTGAAAAACACCCGCGGCATCGGCAAGAAGGACCTGCGGCTCAACGATGCCACGCCCGAGATCGAGGTGCACCCGGAAACCTACGAGGTGCGCGCCAACGGCGAGCTCCTGACTTGCGAACCGGCGACCGAGCTGCCGATGGCGCAGCGCTACTTCCTGTTCTGAGGGCCTGATCCGGCACCATGAAGCATCTTGCGCTCTGCCTGCTGCTGGCGTCGCCTGCGACGGCGCTGGCCAGTTGCCCGACCGCCGCCGATCTCGACGGCGGCGGCATCCGTCTCAGCGTGTCGGGCGGCGACACCGAGCTGTTCCGCCGCGTGTCCGAGGATATCGTCGCCTCGATCTTCGAGACCCGCGACGGGCTGCAGAGCCTCACGCTGCTGGGGCGGGGGATGTACGTGCTGCGCATCGCCGAGATGGATGCCGGGGACGTGGTGCCCGACAGCGACACGACCTATGATTTCGACATGCCGGCGGGCAGCCTGCCGATGCCGGGTCCGCAGGAAGACTGGACGGTCGACGTGGGCGTCGACGATCACGGCTTCAGCAGCCACGAGCTGCAGAGCTACCGCTTCGGCCCGATGACCGAGGTCGGGCTCGGCGGATGCACCTACGACATGATTCCGGTGATCCAGTCCTATGACCCCGATCCCTACGAGGTGACGGATTTCGTGAACTGGCTGCCAGAGCTCGGAATCTCCTACCTCGTGCGGTCGAGCCACGCGCATGGCGATCAGCGCTATTCCTATACCGCGATCGAGGCGATGCCGTGACCCGGGGTGGCGAAATTGGTTCAATATTAAACCATCGACCTATGCGCCTGCCGAAGGGCGACTTTGCAGATGCAGCATTTGTGAGTTGGGTCAGCATGGCCTACCTTGTTGGCAAGGGAGGGGACCTGGAACACGAAAGAAAGGTTTCCCATGGCATTTCTCACTGCAAGCCAAGGCCACGCATCCGCACCGTTTCTGTCCCGCGTCCTGAACGCGATCGGCAACACCATCGTCGCGATGGGCGAAGCGAACCCGCGCCTGCGCCGCGTCGAAGCACTGCAGCGCCTGTCCGACGCCGAGCTGGCCGAAAAGGGTCTGCGCCGCGAGGACATCGTGCGTCACGTCTTTCACGACGTTTACTATCTCTGAGCTCGGGTTTTCCCGCTGGCGCTGAGCCGCGGACCGATGCACATGCTCAAGGCCACGCGCCCGGGTCAAACCGGGCCGTGGCCTTCTTCGTTTCAGCCCCCGGCGGCCATCATCAAGAGGACCCCACATGACGACCCTGCCCACCAGTCACGAGATCGCGCGCAAGGGCCACTGGAGCGGTGACGCCGACACGGTGACGCTGTCCTACGAGGACCGCTTCCTGCGCCGCAAGGTTCTGACTGCGGGGTCGGGGCAGCGGTTCCTGGTCGATCTCGCGCATACGGAAAGCCTCGATCACGGCGATGCCTTCCGGCTCGCCGATGGCGGGCTGGTCGAGGTGCGGGCGGCGGAAGAGCCGCTGCTGGCGGTCTCGGGCGACGACCTGCCGCGCATTGCATGGCACATTGGGAACCGGCACACGCCCTGCCAGATCGAGCCCGCGCGGCTGCTGATCCAGCGCGACCACGTGATCCGCGACATGCTTCAGCGCATTGGCGCCACGGTGGCCGAGGTCGACGAGCCCTTCACCCCCGAAGGCGGTGCATATGGCCATGGCCGGACCCACGGACACGACCATTCGCACAGCCACGGCCCCGAAGGGCACGCGCATGAGCACTCCCATGAGCACGGGCACCAGCATCACTCCCATGATCACTGACTCCACGCTGACGCTGCACCAGCTGTTCTCGCCGGCCTTCCCGACCGGCGCCTTCGCGTGGTCGCACGGGCTCGAGACGGCGGTGCAGGAGGAGCAGGTGACAGACGCCGAAAGCCTGCAGGCGTGGCTCGAGGCGCTGCTGCGGCACGGGGCCGGCTGGTCCGACGCGGTGCTGCTGGCGCAGGCGGCGCAGGGCGGCGATGCGGCGGAGCTCACCGAACTGGGCCTCGCGCTCTCGCCCTCTGCCGAACGGCGGGCCGAGACCGACCAGCAGGGCCGCGCCTTTGCCGCGACGGTCAGCCAGGTCTGGGGTGTCGAGATCCCGCCCGCGCCCTACCCGGTGGCAGTGGGGCTGACGGTGCGCGCGCTTGATCTGCCGCTGGCCGAGGCGCTGCGGCTCTTCCTGCAGGCCGTCGTGTCGAACCTTGCCGGCGCGGGGGTACGCCTCGTGCCGCTCGGGCAGACCGATGGCCAGCGCGTCGTGCAGGCGCTGGCGCCGCTCTGCGCCGCGCAGGCCGAGGCGGCGCTGACCGCGGGGCTCGACGACATCGGCGGCTTCGCCCCGCTGCTGGACATTGCCAGCCAGCGGCATGACATGCTCTATTCCCGGCTCTTCAGATCGTAACGGAGGCAGACAATGGCATCCCCCAACGGACCCTTGCGCGTGGGTCTCGGCGGCCCGGTGGGCGCCGGCAAGACCACGCTCACCGCGGCGCTGGCGCGCGCGCTGCGCGACCGGCTCTCGCTCGCCGTGGTCACCAATGACATCTACACCCGCGAGGACGCCGAGGAGCTGATGCGACAGCAGGTGCTGCCGCTCGACCGTATCAAGGGCGTCGAGACCGGCGGCTGCCCGCACACGGCGATCCGTGAGGACGCCTCGATCAACCTTGCCGCCATCGCCGAGCTGACCGAGGCGCACCCGGATCTGGACCTCGTGCTGATCGAGAGCGGCGGCGACAACCTGTCGGCGACCTTCTCGCCGGAGCTCGCGGACGTGACAATCTATGTGATCGACACCGCGGCGGGCGAGGAGATCCCCCGCAAGGGCGGCCCCGCGATCACCAAGTCGGACATCCTCGTCATCAACAAGACCGATCTGGCGCCCTATGTCGGCGCCTCGCTCGAGGTGATGGAGCGGGATGCGAAGCGGATGCGCGCGGGCCGACCCTTCGTCTTCGCCTCGTTGCGCCACGGCAAGGGCGTGGACGAGATCGTTACGCTTTTGGCGCAGATCGGCGGGCTGCCACTGGTCGAAGCGGCGGAGTAGGGGGCGACGCTCCGCCCGACCCGGAGGGTCCGGTATTCGGCAGCGGTGGGTTGCAAACCCACCCTACGGCGCGGCGCGCTGCTCAGCGGTGACGGGCGGCTCCGCCCTGGCGCGCCGCTCGGCGCAGGGCGTCAGCCCTGGCCGTCGAGCACCGCGCGGAACTCGCGCCATTCACCCTTGGACATGCCCGAGGTCTCCTGCGTGACCTCTTCGCCCGCGAGCATCCGGCGGACGCAGTCGAGCGCCGTTGACGACAGCGTCGCGCCGCCCATGCGGTAATCCTCGAAGGCCTTGTAGGCGAAGGGCACCCAGTCCCGCACCATCTCGCAGATGGCATCGGCGTAGACGCGGATCTCGTACTGGGCGTGGCTGTCGGCGCGCAGCCGCAGGAAATGCAGCAGGTTGTGCAGATCGACCTTCCAATACCACTGCGTGTAGATGTTGGCCGGCAGGTTCATCCGCGCCAGCTCGCGCGCGAGGCCCTGCTGGCCCTCGGTCGAGATCATCTCTTCGTAGTGGTCGTAGGCGCGCATCGCGTCGTCGCGCAGGTAGCGCAGCACGCGGTCAGCCTCTTCGCCGGTGAGCGACTCGCCCCGGCCCTGGTTGTTGACCACGGATTGCGCGGCCAGATGCTCGGGCGCGGGCACGTAGAACTCGCGGTCGAGGATCGAGTAGCGCGCGGAATACTCGTTCACGTTGGCAGTGCGGTGACGGATCCACTGGCGCGCGACGAAGATCGGCAGCTTCACATGCAGCTTCACCTCGCACATCTCGAAGGGTGTCGAGTGCCAGTGCCGCATCAGGTAGCGGATGAGCCCCTCGTCGTTGCTCACCGACTTGGTGCCGCGCCCGTAGGACACGCGCGCCGCCTGGCAGATGGCGGAATCGTCGCCCATGTAGTCGACCACGCGGACGAAGCCGTGATCGAGCACCGGCTTGGCGGTGTAGAGATGCGCCTCCATGCCCGGGGCGACGGCCCGCAGGGTTTCTTGCGGCGTGCTGCGCTGCGCGTCGATTTCGGCCTGCTGTTCCGGGCTGAGCGGCATGGACGACCCCCTCGTCTCGATGTGAATCTTTTGTCACTCTATAGGGGGGAGGAGCGCAGATAAAAATAGCGTAGGGACACCCCCGGCGGCAACTGCGGCACTTCGGTCCGCACTCGACTTTTGCGCCCACCTCTCTACCCTCACCGAAAAGACCAAGGAAAGGAGCATGCCTCATGGGCATCAAGTATCTGCACACGATGGTCCGGGTGAAGGATCTCGACAAGTCGATCGAATTCTACAAGCTGCTCGGCCTCAAGGAGCGCCAGCGCAAGGAGAGCGAGGGTGGCCGCTTCACACTGGTCTTCCTCTGCCCGCCGGAGCAGGACGACGGCACCGCCGATGTCGAACTGACCTATAATTGGGATGGCGACGACGGGCTGCCGTCGGATTCGCGGCATTTCGGCCATCTCGCCTACACGGTCCCGAACATCTACGAGATGTGCCAGACGCTGATGGATGCGGGCGTGACCATCAACCGTCCGCCGCGGGACGGGCACATGGCCTTTGTGCGGTCCCCCGACAACGTCTCGATCGAGCTCCTGCAGGAAGGCGACGCGCTGCCGCCCGAGGAGCCCTGGGCGAGCATGGAAAACACGGGCCATTGGTAGGAGGCGCGGTTTCGCGCCTCGCCGCCGCCGTCACGCTGGGGGCCATGCTCTGGGCGGGCGGCGCGCGGGCCGAGGAGTGCCGTCTGGCGCTGCTTCTGGCGCTGGACGTGTCGTCTTCTGTCGATGACGACGAATACCGCCTGCAGAAGGAGGGGCTTGCCGCCGCGCTGAGCGACCCGGACGTGCGGCGCGCCATTCTCGAGGGCGAGGGGACGGTCGCGCTTTCGGTCTACGAGTGGAGCGGCCGTCGTCAGTCGGTCATGGTGCTGGACTGGACGATGCTTTCCGACCAGGGGCGGCTGGACCAGGCGGTTGGCACGATCCTTGCCGCACCGCGCAGCCACAACCGCTTTCCGACGGCGATGGGCTATGCGCTGGGATACGGGTCGCGACTGCTGGAGCGGGCGCCGCCCTGCCTGCGCAAGGTGATCGACGTGTCCGGCGACGGCATCACCAACGACGGCTTTCGTCCGCAGCAGGCCTACCTGCATTTCCCGTTTGCGAATGTCACGGTGAATGGGCTTGCGGTGCTTGGCTCCGATCCGCGCGTCGTCGACTATTTCCGCGGCGAGGTCGCCCATGGGCCCGGAGCCTTTGTCGAGGTGGCCGAGGGCTACGAGGATTTCCGCCGCGCGATGACGCTCAAGCTTTTCCGCGAACTCAACGACATGATCGTCGGCCAGCTGTCCGACGAGAAGCGGCCCGCTCAGTAGATGTAGCGGATCTGGTCGGTCCAGAAGCGTTCGAGCCGGCGCAACCCGTTGTTGATCATGTCGAGCCCGTCGAGGTCGATGACCTTGCGGCTTTCGAGCCCTTCGGAATGGCGTTCGAACAGTCCCTGCACCATATCCCGGATCTCGCGCCCCTGCGCGGTCAGCCGCACCCGCACCGAGCGCCGGTCGATCTCGCAGCGCTGGTGGTGCATGTATCCCATCTCGACCAGCTTCTTGAGATTGTAGCTGACGTTGCTGCCCTGGTAGTAGCCACGCGACTTGAGCTCGCCGGCCGTGACCTCGTTGTCGCCGATGTTGTAGAGCAGCAGGGCCTGGACGGCGTTGATCTCGATGACGCCGGTGCGTTCGAACTCATCCTTGATCACGTCGAGGAGCAAGCGATGCAACCTTTCTACCAGCGCCAGCGTCTCGAGATACCCGGTCATGTAGCCGGACTGCGGCGCTTTTCCCATGGAGGCATGAATGCTCATTACCGTCTCCGCCTGTTCTGTCTGAACGGCAGCTTTGGGGCAAAAAGACCAACAATCTGTTAAGTCGCCTAGGATGCTCGGAAAACCGGAGCGACCGGATCAGCCGTTGCAGGACGTCCGGGCGATGTCGTCGACAAGCGGTTGCAGCGTCTCGGGCGCAGGGCGCTGGCCCGACACCCACTGGTAGAGATCCTGGTCGTTCTCCTCGAGCAGCGCCTCGTAGCGGTCGAGCTCGACCGCATCCATGGAGGCAAGCCGCGCGTCGGCGTAGCGCGTCAGGATGATGTCCATTTCCTTGATGCCGCGCCGCATGGAGCGCATCGAGAGCCGCTTGAGGCGGTGTTCCCGCAATTCCTGGGTCATCACTGGTCCTTGAGTAGCTGGCGCAGGTTCTTTTCAAGCCGGCCGAGACGGTCGCCGGCGGTCTGCATCTGGGTCTTGAGCGCGCGGATTTCCAGAAGCGCCTCGTTCACGTCGGCGGGGAGCACTGAGGTCGCATCGTCGGGCGCGGGCAGGCCTTCGCCCTCGCCGGTCAGCAGCCAGCCCATCGAGACGTTGAGCAGCCCCGCAAGCATCTGCAGCCGGTTGGCACGCGGCTCGGAAAGGTCGTTCTCCCACCCCTGCAGGGTCTTCAGCTTGACGCCGAGGCGCCGTGCCAGCTTTTCCTGCCCCATGCCGGCCGCCTCGCGTGCGGCAGCGATGCGATCACCGAAGGTTGCGGCCTCGGGGCCATACCAGTCCGTCTGTTCGTTCATCTGGCTCTCCTCCGCCCGGGCGGGCAGTTTACACGGCGTTGCAAGCCGCTTGAACGGGTGCGGTGGCCACCCTATGACAGTCGGGACTCCAACACAAACGGTGCCCCGATGGCTTTTCTCTCCGACACCCTGTCCCGCGTCAAACCCTCGCCCACCGTGGCCGTTACCCAGCTCGCGGGCGAGCTGAAGGCGCAGGGCCGCGACGTGATCGGACTCGGTGCCGGCGAGCCCGACTTTGACACGCCCGACAACATCAAGGAGGCGGCGATTGCGGCCATCCATGCGGGAAAAACGAAATACACCGCGCCGGACGGGATCGCCGAGCTGAAGCAGGCGATCTGCGACAAGTTCAGGCGCGAGAACGGGCTGGACTACGCGCCCGCGCAGATCAGCGTCGGCACCGGCGGCAAGCAGGTGCTCTACAATGCCTTCATGGCGACGCTGAACCCCGGTGACGAGGTCGTCATTCCCGCGCCCTACTGGGTGAGCTACCCCGACATGGTGAAGCTGGGGCAGGGCGAGCCGGTCATCGTCGAGGGCCAGCCCGAGCTTGGCTACAAGATCACCGCCGCGCAGCTCGAGGCGGCGATCACGCCGAAGACCAAGTGGTTCCTGTTCAACTCGCCGTCGAACCCCACCGGGGCCGGCTACACCCGCGACGAGCTCAAGGCGCTGACCGACGTGCTGGTGAAGCACCCCCACGTCTGGGTGATGTCCGACGACATGTACGAGCACCTTGCCTACGACGGGTTCGAATTCTGCACGCCGGCGCAGATCGAGCCGGCGCTCTACGACCGGACGCTCACCGTCAACGGCGTGTCCAAGGCCTATGCCATGACCGGCTGGCGCATTGGCTACGCCGGCGGCCCCGTGGAACTGATCTCGGCGATGCGCAAGATCCAGTCGCAATCGACCTCCAACCCCTGCACGGTCGCGCAATGGGCGGCGGTCGAGGCGCTGAACGGCACGCAGGACTTCCTCGCGCCGCGCGCCGAGGCGTTCAGGCGCCGGCGGGATCTTGTCGTCGAGCGGCTGAACGCCATCGAGGGCATCACCTGCCCGGTGCCCGAGGGCGCCTTCTACGTCTATCCCTCCATTGCCGGTCTCATCGGCAAGACCTCGGCGGCCGGCACGGTGATCGCGGACGACGAGGCCTTTGCCACGGCGCTGCTCGAGGAAACCGGCGTGGCCGTTGTCTTCGGCGCGGCCTTCGGGCTCAGCCCCAACTTCCGGGTGTCCTACGCGACTTCGGACGAGGCGCTGACCGAAGCCTGCGACCGCATCGCGCGGTTCTGCGACGGTCTGTCGTGAGCCGCGCCGCGCAGGGAGTGAAACGCCATGGCGGATGATCTGCCGGAATATTACTTCCGCGTCCGCGAAAACGGGGCGACGGTGTTCCGGGTCGATACGGAAAACCGTCAGCGGCGGATCGACATGGACCAGATCGCCGTGGTCAATCTCAACCGCGACGACATCAAGCCGCACGGCGACCGCACCCTGAGCGCGGCGGATCTTGCCGCCATCCGGGCCTGGATGGACGAGCGCAAGGCACTTCTGGCGATGCGCGACATCGACGACATTCACCGCGCCGTCGACACGCTCAACCTCACCACGCAGTGGGCGCAGACGCGGGCGTCGGAGGCGCAGCTCGAAGCGGTCACAGACGACCTGCTCATGGCGATGCACGACCTGCGCAGCGTGCTGGTGCGCAAGAAGGCGGAGCGGCTTCCGAAGAAATGATCTGCCCCGGTCGATTCCCCTGCGGGCATGGGGTGGCCGGCGGATCGGTTTCAATTCGGAAACAATGAGCGCGCGCGGCCAGCTTTGTCCGGGAAGAGTGGGCCTGTGTCGCCTCGAGGGCCATAAAATTGACTCGCCCCGAAAGCCTGATACGCTTTTTTCAAGTTTATCGATTTATTCCTGACCTTGGGGGAAGTGATGCGTTTTTCCACGATTTTGGCCGCGACGGCGGCGTTGACGATGACCGCCTCGCAGGCGCTTGCCTGGGGCGACATGTACATGGGAGACGCCACCGCCGACCCCAGCCGGCAGCCGCTGATCCAGGCCTATCCGGCCGCGAACTACTGCCCGTCGGGCAAGCAACCGGTGATCGTGGGTGGTGTGATCTGCTGCGGTGTGCCGACTGCGGGCACCTACTACAACCCAGCCGACTACATGCCGGTGAAGCGGGTGAAGAAGACCGTCACCCGTTCCTACATGCCCCGCGCCTACGCGCCGGAGGGCGAAAAGGGCGTGATCTACAAGTAAACCCGCCCCGGCAGGCCCTTGGCAAAGCCCGGCAGGCCGCGTATACGCGCGGCCTGAACCATTTCGGGGATCGACCATGCAGGGCAGTGCCAATCTCAACATCATGATCAAGGCGGCGCGCAAGGCGGGCCGCTCGCTGGTGAAGGATTTCCGCGAGGTCGAGAACCTTCAGGTGTCTCGGAAAGGCGCGGGCGACTTCGTCAGCCGTGCCGACATCGCCTCCGAGAAAATCCTGAAGGAGGAACTGCTCGGCGCGCGTCCGAACTACGGCTGGCTGGCCGAAGAGGGCGGCGAGATCGCGGGCACCGACCCGACCCGCCGCTGGATCGTCGACCCGCTCGACGGCACCACCAACTTCCTGCACGGCCTGCCGCACTGGGCGATCTCGATCGCGCTCGAGCACAAGGGCCAGATCGTCGCGGCGGTTGTCTACGACCCCGCCAAGGACGAGATGTTCTACGCCGAGAAGGGCAACGGCGCCTGGCTCAACGACTCGCGCCGCCTGCGCGTCTCGGGCCGGTCGCGGATGGGCGAGGCGATCTTTGCCACCGGTATCCCCTACGCGGGCAAGAACACGCTGCCCGCGACGCTCAAGGATTTCGCCCGCGTGCTGCCGGAATGCGCCGGCGTGCGGCGCTGGGGCGCGGCGGCGCTCGACCTTGCCTACGTGGCGGCGGGCCGCTTCGACGGCTACTGGGAGCGCGAGCTGCACATCTGGGACATCGCCGCCGGCCAGCTGATCGCGCTGGAAGCGGGCGCGCTGGTGGAGGGCGTGCGCGAAGGGCAGGATCCGCTCGAGAGCGGCAGCCTCCTCTGCGCCAACAACGCCATCTTCGACGGTCTCGCCAAGCTCATCCGCAAGGAGTGAGCCGCCCCGGGCGGGCACGCTCAGGACGGACGTTCACGGAAGCCGGGCACGACGCCCGGCTTTTTCGTTTTGCAAGTTCCTAGCGGTCGGACGGATGGTTGACCCCGTCGTTCCACGGGATCGGCTCGTGGTCGGCCGGGTTCACGCCCTCGATGGCGCCCATGTTGACACCGTATTCGTTCGGGTTCGAGCGGCGCCGGTGATACATGTAGATGCCGCAGACCGAGCAGAAGTGATGCTGCGCCGTCATGGTGCCCCACTGGTAGAGCGTGAGGGTCTCGGCGCCCCGCACCACCTCGAGCCCGTCGAGCGGGGCGGAGACCGCCGGCACCGCCCGGCGACGGCAATAGGAGCAGTCGCAGCGCCGGGCGGTCCTCAGCCCGTCCGAGAGCGTGACGCGCAGCTCGACGGCTCCGCAATGGCAGGTGACTTTGACGGGATCGGTCATCGGCGGCGTCCTGTTTTCGGCACCCGTGTCAGTTCGGGCGGGCGTTGCGGAGGATGTGGCGGTTTGCCGTGGGTGCGGCTCCAGTAGGCGGGGCCGCCACGCCGCAGCCAGTGAGGCAGGATAAGCAGCATACCCGCCGCGAAGCCACCCAGATGCGCCCAGTAGGCCACGCCCGAGCCGCCCGCCGGGGTGCCGACGCCGCCGAAGAGCTGCATCGCGAACCAGACGGCGAGCATGATCCAAGCGGGCACGGGCAGGATCTTGAAGAAGACGAGCAGGAAGATGAAGATATCGACGCGCGCCTTCGGGAACAGCAGAAGGTAGCCGCCCATCACCCCGGCGATGGCCCCCGAGGCGCCCACCGTGGGCACCGGCGACATGGGTGCCGACAGGTAGTGCACCACCGCCGAGATCACGCCGCAGACGAGGTAGAAGCCGAGAAACCGGCCGTGTCCGAGCTCGTCCTCGATGTTGTCGCCGAAGATGAAGAGGAACAGCATGTTGCCGGCCAGATGCATCATGCCGCCATGCAGGAACATCGAGGTGGCGAGCCCGGCGAGCCCGGTGCCTTCGCTGACCAGCGCGGGGATCAGCGCCCAGTCGTAGAAGAAGGCGTTGAGCGCCCGGGGGTGCCCGAACAGCGACCAGTAGCTGATGAAGATGCCGATGTTGGCCACGATCAGCCCGTAGGTGACATAGGGCGTGCGCCCCGAGGGGTTGTGATCGCGGATCGGAAACATGCTCTGACTTTGGCGCGGAAGCGCGCCGCGTCAAGCATCGTCGGCGGTATCCGGGCGCGGCGCAGGGCCGCGCCCGGGACAGGTTACATGTTGCCGCCGAGCAGCTGGGCGTTGCCGCCCGAGGCGGTGGTGTCGATGCAGACGTGCCGCTCGGCGCGGGCATGGCCCTTGTCGGGCGTGCCGGTGACCAGCGAAACGATCGGGCCGTCTCGCTTGGCCAGCGCCGCGCGGTAGGCGCGGGCGGTATCCTCGTCCCCCCACCAGACGGCTGCCGAGATACCCTCGAGCGCGGTCAGGTCTTCGGGCGCGATCTTGCCGTGCGCGGCGACGGCGACGCCGCCCATCGCCCGGATCGCCTCGGCCTGCGCCGCGGCGCAATCCGAGCCCGGCCCGAGGCAGAGCACCGGCGGGCGGGCATGGGTGGTATACTGGTTCGCCTCGCCGGTGGGGCCGGGCAGCTCGGTAAGCTTCGGTCCGGCGCCCGGTCCCGCCGCGTCGAGCGCCGCGCGCAGCCGGTCGGCCACGTCGCGGGTCGACCAGTTGCCGACGGGGCCGTCGTGCGCGTGGTGGCGGAAGCGGTCACAGTAGAGCGGGCCGCCCGCCTTGGGGCCGGTGCCCGAGAGCCCTTCGCCGCCGAACGGCTGGCTGCCGACGATGGCGCCGATCTGGTTGCGGTTCACGTAGAGGTTGCCCGCCTCGACCCGCTCGGTGACATGCTGCACCCGGTCGTCGATCCTTGTCTGCAGGCCGAAGGTCAGCCCGTAGCCGGTCGCGTTGATGCTGTCGATCACCCGGTCGAGCTCGGTCGCCTTGAAGGTGGCGACATGCAGCACCGGGCCGAAGATCTCGCGTTCGAGATCCTCGATGCCGCCGACGCGGATCAACGCGGGTCCGATGAAGTGACCCTCGGAGGGCACCTCGATCTGGTTGATGAGCCGGCCGTCCTTGCGGGCAGCCTCGACGTAGGCGGCGATGCCGTCATGCGCCTCGGCATCGATCACCGGGCCGAGGTCGGTCGACAGTTCCCACGGCTGGCCGGGGCGCAGGGCGTCCATTGCGCCGGTGAGCATCTCGAGGAAATGCGGCGCGATGTCCTCCTGCACATAGAGACAACGCAGCGCCGAGCAGCGCTGGCCCGCCGACTGGAAGGCCGACTCGACGATGGCCCGGACGGCCTGCTCGGGCAGGGCGGTGCTGTCGACGATCATCGCGTTGAGACCGCCGGTCTCGGCAATGAGCGGCGTGCCCGGGTCGAGGTTCTCGGCGATCGAGCGGTGGATGATCTGCGCGGTCTCGGTCGAGCCGGTGAAGGCCACGCCTTTCACCTGCGGGCAGGAGGTCAGCGCCGCGCCGACGTCACCGGCGCCGGGCAGCAGTTGCAGCGCCGTGGTCGGAACGCCGGCCTCGTGCAGAAGCTGCGCCGCGCGCCATGCGAGCACCGGCGTCTGCTCGGCGGGCTTGGCAAGCACGGCGTTGCCGGTGGCGAGCGCCGCCGCGATCTGGCCGGTGAAGATGGCCAGCGGGAAGTTCCACGGCGAGATGCAGGCGAACACGCCGCGCGGCGGGGCGCCATCGGCGCGGGCGGCGTAGTAGCGCAGGAAGTCCACCGCTTCGCGGATCTCGGCCACCGCGTCGAGCAGCGTCTTGCCGGCCTCGCGGTGCAGGATGGCGAAGATCTCGCCGAAATGCGCCTCATAGAGGTCGGCAGCCTTCAGCAGGACGGCGGCGCGCTCCGAGGGCGTGGCCTGCCACGGAGTGGCGGCCGCGGCGGCGGCGGTGACGGTCTCGGGGCTGGCCCAGGTGATCTCCCCCACGTCGTCGCTCGGCATCGCGGGGTTCGGGACCCGCTCGGTCGCGCCGACCGGCGCCTCGACCGCGAGCAGCGGACCGGCCTGCCAGCGATGGTCGCGGAAGGGGATGCGCGCGGTGTCGATGTGCGACAGCGTCGGCCGGTGGGTCAGGTCGAAGCCCATCGAGTTGCGCCGCTCGGGCTCGAACAGCTCGGGGCCGCGCGCCAGCGGGCGCTGGTCCTGCATCTCGAAGGGGTCGGCGGCCACGGTCTCGGGCGGCACTTCCTCGTCGACGATCTGGTTCACGAAGGAGGAGTTGGCGCCGTTCTCGAGCAGCCGGCGCACGAGGTAGGCCAGCAGGTCGCGGTGCGCGCCCACGGGCGCGTAGATGCGGCAGCGGGTGCCCGCCTTGGCCATCACCAGCTCGTGCAGGGTCTCGCCCATGCCGTGAAGGCGCTGGAACTCGTAGGCCTCGGTGCTCACGCCCTCGGCCATGTGCAGCACGGCGGCAACGGTGTGGGCGTTGTGGGTGGCGAACTGCGGGTAGATCCGGTCGGTCATGCCCAGCAGCTTGCGGGCATTCGCGATGTAGCTGATGTCGCTGTGCGACTTCGCGGTGAACACCGGGAAGCCCTCGAGCCCCATGACCTGCGCGCGCTTGATCTCGGTGTCCCAGTAGGCGCCCTTGACCAGCCGCACCATGATCCGGCGATCATGCGCCTCGGCCAGCGCGTAGAGCCAGTCGAGCGTTTCCGAGGCGCGCAGACCGTAGGCCTGCACCACCACGCCAAAGCCATCCCAGCCGGCCAGCGCCGGCGCGGCGAAGGCGCGGGCGATGACGTCGAGCGACAGCGAAAGCCGGTCGGATTCCTCGGCGTCGATGTTGAGCCCGATGCCGGCTTTGGCGGCCTGTTCGCAGAGCTGCTGCAGGCGCGGCACGAGCACCTCGATCACCGCGTCGTACTGGGCTTCCTCGTAGCGCGGGTAGAGCGCCGAGAGCTTGACCGAGATGCCGGGGTTGTCACGGGTGTCGGGCGCCTTGGCGGCGCCGGCGATGGCGTCGATCGCCTTGGCGTAGGCGTCGAGGTAGCGCAGCGCGTCGTCCTCGGTGCGGGCGGCCTCGCCCAGCATGTCGTAGCTGTAGGTGTAGCCCTTGGCTTCCTGCGCGGCGCCGCGCTTCATCGCCTTTTGGATGGTCTCGCCCAGCACGAACTGCGCGCCCATCTCGCGCATCGCACGACCGACCGCGGTACGGATCACCGGCTCGCCGAGCCGCTTCATGGCCGCGCGCAGGTGGCCGGCCGGGCCGGGGCGCTTCTCGGGGTCGAGCACGCGACCGGTGAGCATCAGCGCCCAGGTCGAGGCATTGACCAGCGGCGAGGTCGAGCGGCCCATGTGCCGGCCCCAGTCCGAGGGCGCGATCTTGTCCTCGATGAGCGCGTCGATGGTCTCGGCGTCGGGCACCCGCAGCAGCGCCTCGGCAAGGCACATGAGCGCGATGCCCTCGTCGGTCGACAGGCCGTATTCCGCGAGGAAGACCTCCATCATACCGGGCCGGGTGCTGCCCCGGATGTCGCGGACGAGCCGCGTGGCCTTCTCGCAGATGGCGGCACGGTCGGCATCGCTCAGCGCGGCATCCTCGCGCAGCCGTGCGACGGTGGCGGCCTCGTCGGCATAGGTGTTCTGGTCGATCAGAAGGCGAACGTCGGGGGCAATGTCTTTGGGCATGGCATGTCTCCGGAGATTTTTACCAGACTACAGTAGTCGAGGAAGTCGTTTTGCCTTAATCGGGCACAGGAGCGGTGCGTTCTGACCGAAAATCACGGAATTCTCGATGCAAAGTGAAAATGACGAGTTCGATCGCTTCGACCGGGCGATCCTGACAACCCTTGCAGCCGAGGGGCGAATCTCGATCACCGAGCTCGCCCGCAGGATCGGCTTGTCGAAAAGCCCGACGCAGGCGCGGCTGCGTCGGCTGGAAGAGCTCGGCGTGATCCGCGGCTACCGCGCGATCCTCGACCCGATCCGGCTGGGGCTCGACCACGTGGCCTTTGTCGAGGTGCGGATGTTCGATACCCGGGAAAGCTCGCTTGCGGCCTTCAACGAGGCGGTGGCCGCAGTGCCCGAAATCGAGCAGGTCCACCTGATCGCCGGCAACTTCGACTACCTGCTCAAGGTGCGCACCGCCGACATGCGCAGCTATCGCCGGGTGCTGGCCGAGAAGATCTCGACGCTGCCGCATGTCTCCACCACGTCGACCTATGTCGCCATGCAGGCGGTCAAGGAGGATGCGGCCCAGTCCACCCCGGATACGTCCTCGGACGCGGACTGAGCCGGTCTGGTCAAACGCGCGGATTTGCGGCATGAGTCGCGCCGGGCCCGCGTGGTGGAATGGTAGACACAGGGGACTTAAAATCCCTAGCCGCTAAGGCGTGCCGGTTCGAGTCCGGCCGCGGGTACCAAGGCAAAATTCCCCATTGATATTGCACGGAAAATTCGCGTTTGTGTCCACCTGATTTCAGGTGGTGGACACTTTACCCGAAATCCAACCCCCGAATGGAGGCCATCGCCTCGCCTGCGAGTCGCGCCCGCTGCGCGCTTTTTGTGTAGATCGCGGAGGTCGTCGGCGATGCGTGAGAGAGCACCGACATGATCTGGTGCTCGGTCGCTCCTGCATCGGCGAGGATGCCGCCAAGCGCCTTCCTGAGCCCGTGCGAAGATCTGCGCTCGAGCCCGGCATCTGCGGTCCAGCGTCTGACCCTCTCGGCCAGCACCGGTCCGTTGGCAAACGGCTGGCCCTGCTGGTTCAGGATGTAGGTGCGCCCGATCACGCCGGTTGCCCTGACGGCCTCGGCGAGCTGCGGCGCCATGGGCATCGAGGTGTGGCTCGATCCCCGCTTCGACGGCTGCCATTCGATCCAGGTCATACCATCCCGTCGCACCTCGTTTGCGCGACCGAGCTTGGCAAGGTCCGAAAGGCGCGCGCCCGTGAACAGCGCCAGCATGAGCCAGACCCGGGCCGAGGTGCCCTGCGGGTGCGCCTTCATGAATGCCTGCACGTCCCCGGTTGACCATGGCGTGGTGCCGCCCTTGGAGCGGTGCACGCGCTTGATGCCGACGCATGGGTTCGCGTCCAGCCAGTCCATGCGGTCATATGCGGCGCGCAGCGCCTTGATCGTATTGTCGGCCTGTGCGGTCCTCGCGCCCCATTGCGCAATGATGTGGCGCAGTGCGGCCGGCGGAAGGTCGCAGTGCAGCGCCCCCATGCGCCCGGTGCCGCTGTCGTCCGGCATGTCGCATGCGCGCTTGAGCAGGCTCTTGCGCTGCCGGAGCGTCAGGCGGGATGCCTGCCCGTGGCGCACGTCGCTCTCCAGCAAATCGAGGTAGGCATCGACCAGTGCGTCGAGGCTCATGGCGGGGGCGAGGCTCTGCTGTACCACCTCGGGGTTCTCGCCGCGCCTGGCGGCGTGGTAGAGGGCAGAGAACTGCGGGTCGTCCGGGCCAACGGGGATCGTAACGCGCCGTGCGGCGTTGCCTTTGACCCGCACCCGGTGAAGCGTTCTTCCGCCGCGCTTCTCCGGCACATAGCCCGGAAACTGAACCCGCATGTCACTCATCCCGTCTGACCCCACTTGCGCGGGAGATTACCGGGGCGCGGCTCAGATTCGTCAACCTGCTTATGTTCCGCGACCTCGAAGCCGCCGTCTGGCATCACCCGGACGATTCCCGGAACGAGGCCGGCTTCGCGCATCGCGGCAAGCACGTTGGCTACAGCGGATTTTGAGGGGCGGGCGGCAGGCATCACTTGCCCTCCTTGATGGCATCAATGATGGAGGCGACGGCGAAGCAGGCGACAGCCAGCATTAATGGCTCTCTCGTCTCGCCTCCACTCAAGCCCACGGCCAGGTTTATGAACAGAAATGTCCATCCTGCGATCCACCACATCACGCGCTCCCCTCGGCCGGGTTCATCTCGAGATCGACCTGGGCCAGCAGCTTCGCCACCGCCGCGCGGCGCTTCCGCTCGGCGTGTTGCTTCTTCTTCGGCGGAGCTTTCGGATCGGCGAGCACCGTCAGCGCCTCAAGCATCTGCGCTGTGGCGCGATGATCGAGTTCGGTCAGCTCGTTGATCCACATGCCCACGCCGAGGATCACGAAGGACGCGCCGGTCATGCCGAGCGCCCGTGAGCCCTTCTCGGTGCAGTCGAGTAGGTGCTCATAGGCGATCTGCCGCAGCCTGCTTTGCTCGGCCTCGTCAGGCCTGTGAATCGGTTTGCGGGGGTCACCCATCGACCTGCCCTCCATGTGCCTGGGCCCGCGCATCCCGCGCCTCCTGACCGGCAGCTGGGTCGGCCCGAAGGTAGTCGAGATAGGGCGACAGCGGGTCGGCCAGCGCGGTCAGGAACGCCCTGCACAGCGCGTGCACGTCTTGCCCCTCGCAGTATCCCTTGTTGTAGGCATCTGCGGCGAAGCTTGCGGCCAGGGCGATGTGCCGTCCCGCCGCGCGCTGCTCATCGGCGATCGGCTGCCCACTGATCGAAAGATCATAGGCCGAGAGCATGGCTCGCGCGGCCTCTTGGATGGTGAGGTCGCGCTCCGGTGCGATCTCTTCGCTGCGCTGTTGCAGCATCATGGCGAAGTTTGCCACGTCCACCGGGTCACCCTTGTCCACGTGGTCGCGGAGGAGGCAGGACAGGAACTGTTGCGAGCAGTTTTCTTTGTCTTGCCAGCCGCCGCGCCCGTCTGAGCGCTTCTTCACGAGCTTGGCCTTCATGGCGACGGCGAAGCGGTCAACGGCTAGATCGTCGGGGTGCTGCTCGCGCGCCGGGGTGGCAGAGAGGGCGGCGCGAAGCTGGAACATGGCATCGCTGTGCACGATCTCGCAGGCTTCTCCGTCATCTGCTTCGATGGAACGCTCGGTGCCGTCCTCGGCGCGGTAGAACATGAAAGCCTGCTCATCGACGGCGCGAGCCGCCTCGCGCAGCCCCTCGATCTCGGCGAGATGCCGGGTGTTCAGCGCCTCGGCCGCTTCCAGCTCGGAGCGCAGGCGGTCGCGCTCGGCGGCAGTCAGTTCTGCGAGCCTGGCCAACTCAAACATGTGGTTTGTCACCCATTTCGGGTTTGCCGTCCTGTTGGCGAACCGAAGGGACCAGTGCGAAAGTTCCTGCATCCGGGCATCACGCATATCAGCGCTCATGTTCTCGATGTCGTGGAGGAAATGGTCTGGGTAAGTGAGCCGTTCCACGCGCTTGGTGTCTGCCTTCATCTCGGTCATGCCGTCTCCCTCCGTTCGCGGCAGCGCATTGCAAGCTCCCGCATGGTGATCTCGACCGCGCCGGCGGCGACGGCCTTCTTGCGCAAGCACATGCTCACGTCGAAATGCTCTCGGGGTGTGCCGGCCGCCTGCAGCCATCGGCGGGCGAGACCGATCCGGTCGGCCATCGCGAGCAGCTCGTCGGTGCTGTCCGCGATCATGTGGGACATCTTCATCCGCCCGAACTGGCCCATAGGCGACAGGTGCATGTCATCGACGTAGACGGTCATGCTGCCACCCCTGTGATTTCCTCGAGGCTACGGCCAGTCATGCTCAGGGTATGCCCGAGGCGCTTCTCCGTCTCGACGTAGCGGCGGTAGAGGTCGCGCATCAGGCGCGCAGCGGTCGTCAGGTCGCCCGCGCTGGCCATGATGCAGAACACGCAGGAGAGGCGCGTCATGCCCGCGTAGTAGGCCCAGTGGGGCCTCTGGCCAGCGGATAGGATCGTGGCAAACACGTCGAAATGCAGCATGTCGTGGATCGGCAGCCAGTCGATCCATTCCCGGCCGGCGACAGAGCATCCGGCGTTCCTGGTGACGGCCTGTCGCTTGGCGCGGGCCGGGCTTTCCTGGGCCCGCATCCCCATGCAGTTGACGATCCTACCGCCGAACTGGGGATTTGCTTTCAGGTAGCGGCGAAGCTCACGCTGGATTGGGCCGCGCTTCAGGTCGCTTGTGCACTGGCGCTGGCCCGGGCTCGGAAACATCCGGCGATGCTCGACCATGTCGAAGAACGACTTTCGGGCTCTGGCGATGATCAATGGGACATCGCCCATTGTCGAACGGATGTGCTCGATGTTCCCGGGCCACTCCACCTCGCCGAGATCTGCATGCACGACGACGATCTGCGAATCCGGCACGCCCATGCGGCGCAGGGCAATCAGCATCGCTTGGCTGTCCTTCCCTGCGCTGTGGTTCACTGCGAACAGCGCTCCGGCGTCGAGCATCGCGGCGATTTCGCCTGACATCTTCATGCCGCGACCTCCTCGTTAGCTTCGATCAGGTGTTCGCAGTTCGCCCGGGCCAGCGCTTCGGCCACGGGCGGGCTCACGCTGTTGCCGCAGCAGCTGACCTGCACGTCCTTCGTGAACTCGCGCCAGGTCCATTCGCCGTCGGCGTCTTCCCAGACGCCTTCGATCACGTAGTCGGGCGGGAATCCCTGCGCGTTGAAGAGCTCGCGTGGGGTGAGCATGCGCAGGCCGATGTCGACGACCACGAAGGTCTCGCCGTCGCGCTCGATCGTTACGAACTCCCGGTCGTCCCATGCGCCATGCTTCCGAAGAAGCTCGGCGACGGCCCGGGCCCGGTCATGGTGCTGCAGGTCGAAGGTCGGCGCGGAGAGCTTCGCTTCGACGTGGCCGAACCGATCCTGCACGGTCACGGTGTGCAGGGGCTCGTCCATGCGGGCGCCGTCGCCGGTCCCGTAGTATTTCGCGAAGAAGGCGGCGACCGGCGTCTGGTTGCTGCCCGCCGCGGTTACGGTCGACAGGGGCTCCAGAGCGCTGTGGCCTGCATGCGAGCCCATGCGCGGCCCGCCGTTCTGCTGGGCGATGAAGGCCGCGCATGTCGCATGCTTGATGCCTCCGGCCACGATCGTTCCTAGCGGCTGATGCAGGTCTAGAGAGCGCGGCGCTTGGCCATCCCGCTCACCGTAGCCGGTCTGGATCAGCGTCGGGATGATCACCGCGTTCTGGTCCTTCCGGCTGGCGCAGATGGTGTGGTGTGGCTGGTCGACGGGGCGGCAGGCGCCGCCCTGCTGCGCGTAGGTCAGCACCGGGGCGATGACTGCGTGCTGAATGCCGCCGACAGTCACGGTGCCGAGCGGATCCGCGAGCGGGTATTCCCGCCGCCCGCCGCTGTCGCCGTGCGCGATGCTGGCGAGGTAGGGCGCGAGCACGCCAAGCGGCGCCGCACCGCCGGGGCGCTTGATGTAGCTGTTCGCGGTGACGGTAGGCATGGGCGCGGACATCGGCGAGCCGGTCGCTCCGCTGTTGAAGCGCGTGATGCTCGGCGCGATCACCGCCTTTTCGCCGCGGTGGGCCCCGGTGATCGTGCGGAACGGATCGGCCGCGCTCTCGGTGCGCCCGCCATGGGTCAGGTTAACGAGGAACGGCTCGTCGGCGTCGATGACGTAGCGCTTCATCCCGCGCGCCACCCGGGCAAGCGTGTTCTCGGCGAGCGGTCGCTTGGCGCGCAGCCCGTGCTTCGCGAAGATCTCCGCCGAGCTGTCGAAGATGGACGGGCAGGGCAGGGACCAGTCGATGCACTCTGCGGCGGTGCGATAGGGCTGGAGCTTTCCACCGCGCACGGCCTCGCTGCTCGGGTCTCCATGCGTCGGCTCGGGCCAGACGATGGGCTTGCCGTCGAAGCGGATGATGACGAACAAGCGCTTGCGGATCGTTGGGGCGCCGTAGTCGCAGGCGCGCAGTTCGCGCCGCTCGATCGTGCCGCCGAGCTTGCGCAGCGCCTTGCACCATTTCAGGAAGGTCTGCCCCTTACGCTCGGGGCACGGCATCAGGCCCTTCTCGGTCTCGATCAGCGGGCCCCAGCCCGCGAACTCCTCGACGTTCTCCATCATCACGACATCGACCTTGCCGCCGCTCTTCTGGATGCGCTCGATCCAGCCCGGAATGATCCAGGCGAGGTCGCGGATGTTCCGCGCCACCGGCTTGCCGCCCTTGGCCTTGGAGAAGTGCTTGCAGTCGGGGCTGAACCACATCAGGCCGATGTGCCGGCCCGACAGATGGTCGAGCGGGTCGACCCTGAACACGTTCTCGCTCAGGTGCATGGTCTCGGGGTGGTTCGCCGCGTGCAGGGCCAGCGCCGCCGGGTTGTGGTTGATGGCTATGTCGGGCCCACGGCCGAGCGCGTTCTCGATGCCGGTGCTGGCACCGCCTCCGCCGGCGAAGCTGTCCACGATGAGGGGGCGCGCCTCGTCTGCGCGCGCCTCGGGTTCCGGGAAGTCGAACATGTCACGCATCAGAGCCACCCCTTCACGGTCTTCACTGCCCACCAGACGATCAGCGGCCAGGCGCACAGGCTGAGCGCGATTCCGGGCAGGATCCACCAGCCGCGAGGCCGGAAGTGCTTTCGTGATTTCTGGGGCATGACTGGCTCCGATGCTGGTGACCATCGCAACGCCCCGTCGCCGGGGCGCTGACATGGGCATCAGGCGGTTTCGGGAAGTCCCTGGAACAGCGGCAGCTCGGTCGCGTCGACGGCCTGTTGCAGCGCCTCGTCGAAGGCTGCGTCGAAGACCTTCTCAGGGTTGTAGATCGACAGGATGAACTTCACCGTGCTGCCGGACTTGCGGTAGCGGAAGCGCACCGGCATCCGGTAGGGCGCGCCGTTCAGGAACACCGGGATGGTGATGATGATCAGGTTCGGGACGCTGAGCGGGGCGCCGTCGGCATCCTTGTGCTCGTTCAGGAACTGGATCTCGCTTTCGCCGGTGTCGCGGTTCGTCTTCACCGTGAGGTCGCTGGTCTCGTAGACCTGGAACCGGCGGGACATGGCGAGCAGCCGGGACAGCTGGCCGTAGTGGCCCTCGATCTGACGTGCGGTCTGGATGAGGCGGTTTTCCCAGGGCTGGTTCTCGTCGCTCTCGCGCAGCGATAGCAGCGAAGGCGTCGGGTCCATGATGTCCTTGGCGTGGGATTCGATGTGCTCGCCCATCTCGTCCTTGTCGAGCGCGGCGCCCGAGATCCTCATCCACGCCTGCCATTCCTTCGACAGCGGGAAGTTGTAGACGGCGCGATGATGGCAGTGACGTGCGCTGGGATCACCGGTCGGCGACAGCGGATCGATCGGCCCTGCGCCGTGATAGTCGGCGATGCAGGTGAGGGACGGCGCGCTCATTTCCGGATTGGCAAACAGTGCGGAGGTCTCGCCCTTGAAGCGGTTGGCCCAGAGGATCAGGCTGTCGAGATCCTTGAGCTTCGCGGTGCCGCTACGGCGGGCGGGCTTGAGGTACTCGAGCGCCGAGCGGTGGTGCTGGGTCAGGTTCTCGACCTTGCGGTGGTTCGGCAGCGTGACCAGGTGCGGCTTGGTCAGGTCGAGGTCATCGGGCGCATCAATGGCGTCGTGGTGGCCGATGTCGGCCATGATGTCCCGCATCGTCTCTGCCGCGTTCTGCGGCAGCGGGTGGCTTTCGGAAAAGTCGGGCATGGTGGTCTCCTTCGGGTTGGGGATCAGTCGACGTCGCGCACCTCGCCGGTTTCCGGGTCGTAGTCGGAGACGTCCCGGACCGGCTGGTGCATGCGCGCCATCATGGGGCTGTAGAGGGTGAGCTCGCCGGCATCGTTGATGAAGGCGGCGGCGCTGCTCTTCGGCTGCTTCGGCGCCTTGAACTCCATCTTGGCGCCCATGCCGACGTCGCCAGAATTGCCGACGGCGTAGTCGATGGTGATTTGCATGGAGCCTTGGCAGCCCTTCGGGCCGTGTTCCTCAAGGTGGTCCATGAGCTCCTGCATGAGCCCCTGATGCCGCTCCATCAGATCGGTGAGAAAAGCGCCGCCATCGAACAGCGTGAGGATCTGCTCAAGGCTGCGCATCTTGTAGGGATCGTGCCGCTCAGGCGGGTTGATCTGAGCCGGTGGGGTCTTGTTCGCCATCACGGGGCGTCTCCTTGTGTCTGTGGCCCCCGCCGCGTTCATGTTCACGGTTTGGCGGACGCAAAATGCGCGGCGGGGGATGCGGGCGTCATGCCCGGCATGGGGTTACCTCTGGTCGAAGAGGCCCAGGGCCTTATCGCCCGGGTAGATCGTCTTGGCGGGGGCTAGCACCACGAAGGGCGTGTTGTTTCGGTCCGCGAGGAAGCGGGCGGTCTGCTCGGCCTCGGCGGCCGTGGCGTAGCGGCGGGACTGGATCTTGCCGTCGCTGGACTGGCGCAGGCAGGCGACGGCGAAGGGAAGGGCGTCGGACATGGGGGCCTCCTGTTGTCCTGGTGCAGGCCGGGGCGCTCGGCGCGGAAATTGCGCTCTAGCCCCGGCCCGGCGTCAGCGGCATGGGTCCGTGAGTGATGGCTGCCGCGTGGTGGGGGTGAGATCTGTGGTCATCCGTCCGCACCGGAACTTCCGAAGGCGTCGGCACCGCCGAGACGGGCCGGCAAGTTCCGCGTGAAAGACCAGTCGCCGTGGCGGGTGTCGCGAAGGGCGGCGATCAGCGTGTCGACCTTCTTCTGGACACTGTTGTGCGCGTTCAGGGCGTCGGTGGTCGCGCGCCTGGCGGCGTCCTCGTCGGCCTTGCGCGCCTCGAGCGTGGCTTCGGTGCTGGCGAGCGTATCGAGCGCATCGTTGAGCTGGCCGACGAGATCTGCGGTGCTGGGGCGCTCGCTCATGCCGGTGCCTCCGCCGCCGCGCGGGCAACGCGCAGCACGGCCTTGATCCAGCTGGCGACGGCCTCGGCGCGGCTGTTGCCGGTCGCGGAGATCCCGCCAAGGCTGATCTCGTGGTAGGCGGGGCCCCAGCCGCCGCGCTCGGGCGGGTCGATCCAGATGCCGCCGGTGTCGATCACCGCTGATCGCATCATCTCGACGCGCTGCTCGGCGCTGCCGGTGGTCTCCAGTTCGATCGCCAGCTGCTCGCGCCAGTCGAGCGCGGCGGTGGCGCAACCGAGGACGGGGTGGGGCTGACGGATGCTGGCCGGGCTCATGCCGCGTCACCACCGGTGCGGCCCATGGCGCGGGCGACAGCGGAGAAGATCGCGGGCTGGGCGCGCTGACGGCCTGCCTCGACCTCGGACATCACGGACACGGCCGGCGCGGGCGGCATCGGGTCGGGGTCGCCCTCGGTCACGACGTGAACGAGCGTCGGACGGTCGGACAGGCGGGCCTCGAGGTCGTGCAGGCGATTGCCCGCGTCGGTGCGGATCGGGTGACCCTGACGCTGCTTCGCGTGGAACCAGTAATCCTGGCGAGTGACGCGGTCGGCGGCGGCGGCTTCCGGGTTGGTCAGGAAGGCCGCCTCTTCGGGGAGAACGTACTTGTTCGGCATGGGTGCCTCCATCGGTTGATGGGAGGCAATCTGTCCGAAAAAATCGGACCGGTCAAGTAATCAGACTGAAAAATTCGGACCAGATGGCGCGAGGGCGTTGTCGGCGGTTCGCGCATATGTAGAATAAAGGGGGAACATCTGGAGAATCGTTATGAGTTGGTGGTTGAGGGTCGCGGTGCGGTTGGGGGTTGATTTGAACTGGCTTTGCGATCCTGTCACTCGCTTTCGGCGACGAGGGCAGCGGAAAGCTTTTCCCGAACGTCCGATGGGAGTTGATCGAAGTCGCCGTTGAAGAGGTAATTGAAGTCGATGCGGTGCGCGCGATAGAAGTATCGGCCTGTTTTTATGGATGGGGCGCCGCGAGCTTCCTGCGAGTGGTAGGTTTGCTTCGCCACGCCGATTGCTGCTGCCACGTCTTTTTGGCCTAGGTCTACAGCTTTCCGGGCTGCGATGAGGCGTATGCGGAGCGCGTCGTTCGAGCTGTCGCCGCGTCGGAATAGTTGCTCAAGTTCATCGTGTGTCATGGCTCTTCTATCGCCTTGGGTCCGAATTTTTTGAACCGTAAAGGTTCGGATTATTGACAGTCTGAAAAATTCGGACCAAGTTGGCCTCGCCATGTATCAGACACCTAGAAACTTCGTGGACGCGCTAGGGGGCTACCGAAAGGTTTCCCCGCGCCTTGGTCTAGCGACCACCACGCTTCATTCGCATATGTCGAGCGGGAAGCTTCCAGCGAAGCTTTACAAGGCTTGCTGTGAACTCGCCGCAGAGCATGATCTTGCTCCGCCGCCTCTCTGCCTCTTCAGCTTCTCAAAGCTTTCGCCATCGCAGGATGAGAAGTCGCCCTTTTCTGCAGAGGATGCGGCATGATCTCGGTAGGGCTACGATACTCCTGCAAGGCGCCTCAGGCGCGTTTCGCTCTCGAGTGTCGCAAAAACGGCGAGTTCGTCGAGTATCTCCTGTTCGTCGAGATCGACCTTGCCGTCGGCAATAATCACGTGCTCCAGGGCGGAAGCAAATCGCGCCCTTTCGTCGGGGGCGAACTCGAGAATGCGTGTGATGTAGCCGGGGAGCGAAGATCGCTGAGGCCGCATCCGATGGACAATCTCGGTCAGCTGATCGAGCACATCGATCGAGATCTGCTCGCGAAATCGTTCACAACGTGCGCCAACCATCAGTTCATTTTCGATGAACTGGCAAATCGCATCGAGTTCCTCGGGGTGAAACTCACCGTCAGACTGGGCCGCAGTCACGAGGATCGAGAGCGCCGGCCGCAAGGTGTCTCTAATTTCGCGGGCTACCGGAATCGCTCTCTGGGCGTCCGTTGGCGCGAGTTCGTCCAAATCCACCAGTACATGATCGCGAAAGTAATCCGCGCAGGAAATCACTTCTCCATCGGGTTCGATAAAGCATTCGATACGATCGCATCGGAATTGACGGAATGCGCCGCGTTCATGGCAGACGGCACTCAAAATGGGTGCGTAAGGCCCGCGCGACAATTTCAAGAGAGTGATCCTTCGGCGGGTCAGGTCGCCCGCCGCGCTGACGTAGTCGATTGCACAGAAAATCTCATCGAGGGAGATGGTGCCGTCTTCGTCTACGTGAAGGAGTTCACCCTCGTCACATCGCAAGAGTTCTTTTTGAACGTTCGCAGGCGCAGGCAGTCGATTGATCGGGGGCGGCGTTTCCAAATCTGGGGCGCGGCGGCTCAACCAAGACAAAAGCGACATCGGAAAACCTTTTCTGCAACTATTAATGGACCTGAAGAGGCTGCGGCAAATAATCCGATTCGCGCAACCGGAAGGTGTGCCGCATGAGCGATCATCTGAAACTGGTGGTCTCGAACGGGTCATGCCCAGACGCTGACCCGGTATCCACGCCCGTGTCGCGGTCCAAAGAACTGGACCGCTACCGCATGCAGGTCATCGCCGCCGAGATCTGGTCGGACTGGCTACGCGGGGCGTTCCGGCGCCCGGAGGATGTCGCGAGCTTCTTCGGGGTCCGCAACAGCACCGCCTGGAACTGGTGGAATGCCGCAAGCCGCCCCACCGCCGACAAGGTGATGATCGCGGTGCTGGAGGTGCCGGGATTCCTCGACC
>MDTG01378100.1_pt1 | contig 26706 bp, 25 predicted proteins | sample 811421 | NCBI WGS metagenome assembly MDTG01 (sample SAMN05326645, study PRJNA326480) | marine metagenome | isolation source: seawater | place: Pacific Ocean: South East | collected 2011
ATGAACGCGGCCATAGGGGCGCCTGAAGCCAGCTCCCTCAAACAGAACTGACGATATTCCCGTGGTTAGATCGACTTTTGCAGCGTTCGCCGACCGGCTCGGCGCGCAGGGCCTCTCACAGCCCGATTTCAAGGCCTACACGCCCGCCCAGATCAAGACCGACCTTCTGGCCGGCCTGACCGTGGCGTTGGCGCTTGTGCCGGAAGCCGTGGCCTTCGCGTTCGTGGCCCATGTGCACCCGCTGGTGGGCCTCTATGCGGCCTTCATCGTGGGGCTGGTCACGGCGCTGATCGGTGGCCGCCCGGGCATGATTTCCGGCGCGACCGGAGCGCTGGCCGTGGTCATGGTCTCCCTCGTGGCGGTGCATGGCGTGGAATACCTGTTTGCCACTGTGGTGGTGATGGGCATCCTTCAGCTGCTGGCGGGCATCTTCCGGCTCGGCAAGTTCATCCGGCTCGTGCCGCACCCGGTGATGCTGGGCTTCGTCAACGGCCTCGCCATCGTGATCTTCCTGGCGCAGATGAGCCAGTTTCAGGTGCCGGGCAGCGCAGAGGCTGCGGGCCACGGCCTGGCAGGCGGGCAATGGATGTCCGGCGCGCCGCTCGCCATGATGCTGGCGCTGGTCGGCCTGACCATGGCGATCATCTGGGGCCTGCCGAAAGTCACGAAGATCATTCCGGCACCGCTGGCCGGCATCGGGATCGTCGCCGCTGTCGTCATCGGCTTTGGCCTTGATGTGCCGCGCGTCGGGGACCTTGCGTCGATCAAGGGCGGCCTGCCGCAATTCCATATTCCCAGCGTGCCGATGACTATCGAGACGCTGAAGATCATCCTGCCTTATTCCTTCATCCTCGCGGCCATTGGCCTGATCGAGAGCCTGCTGACGCTGAACCTCGTTGGCGAGATGACCAACAAGCGGGGCGGGGCGAGCCAGGAATGCGTCGCGCAGGGCACGGCCAATCTGATCACCGGTTTCTTTGGCGGCATGGGCGGCTGCGCCATGATCGGCCAGTCGATGATCAATGTGAAATCCGGCGGGCGTACGCGCCTCTCCGGCGTCTCGGCGGCGCTGTTCCTGCTGGCCTTCATCCTTGTCGGCTCCAGCCTGATCGAGCAGATCCCGCTCGCCGCGCTGGTGGGCGTCATGTTCATGGTCGTGATCGGCACGTTCGCCTGGAACAGCCTGCGCATCATGACCCGTATTCCGCTGACCGATGCGATTGTCATCGTGCTCGTGACCGGCGTGACGGTGGCCTATGACCTCGCCACGGCGGTGATCGTCGGCGTGATCGTTTCGGCGCTGGCCTATGCCTGGAACAATGCTCGCCGCATTCATGTCATCGAACGCGACAGCGTCCGCACGCCGGGCGCGCATGTCTACGAGATCGAAGGCCCGCTTTTCTTCGGCTCGACCGACAAGTTCGCCGAGCTGTTCCATCCGGAAAGCGATCCGGACGTTGTCATCGTGGACTTCATGCGCTCGCGCGTGGTCGACCAGTCGGCCCTGCAGGCGATCGAGGATCTGGCGGCGAAATATGAAGCGCAGGGCAAGACGCTGCGCCTGCGCCACCTGTCCCGCGATTGCCACAAGCTGCTGGCCAAGGCCGGCCAGCTGATGGTCGATTCAGACGATGACCCGGATTACGAGCTGGCCGTGGACTATTCCGTCCGCACCGGCGCCTTCGGCGGCGGGCACTGACTTCCCAAAGAAGTTTCAGGTAGACAAACAGTTTCTATCCGGGGTTACTTCCTTGTGTCGGCAGGCACAGGAATAAAATGAGCAGACGCAAAGCGATCCATTTCGACGGCTATGTTATGGATGTCGTGCAGAAACGTACGGACGGCTGGCAAGCGGACGCCTATCCATTCAGTCTTCCGGCTGTGCGCAGCTGGGACACGCTCGAACTGCATGAGAATGTCACCTTCCTCGTGGGCGAGAACGGCTCCGGAAAGTCGACGCTGATCGAAGCGATTGCCATTGCGGCGGGATTCAATGCCGAAGGGGGAAGTCGCAACTTTAATTTTAATACCGTCCGTGCTCATTCCGACCTGCATGAATATTTGCGTCTGGTCCGGGGAACGCGGCGCCCGCGCGACGGCTATTTTCTGCGGGCCGAAAGCTATTTCAACGTGGCGACCAATATCAATGCGCTGGATGAAGGGGTCGCAATGGGCCCCCCCATCATCGACAGCTATGGCGGTGTCTCACTGCACAACAAGTCGCACGGCGAGAGTTTTATGGCGTTGCTGCAGGAGCGGTTCGGTGGAAAGGGCTTCTATGTTCTGGATGAACCGGAGGCGGCACTGTCACCGCAACGGCAAATCGCATTTCTGAAACGTTTGCACGAACTGGTGAAGGCAGACAGCCAGTTCGTCATAGCCACGCACTCGCCGATCATCCTCGCTTATCCAGACGCCTGGATCTATCACTTGACCCCTGAAGGACCCCGCCGGACGGAGTGGGACGAGTTGGAACATGTCCGCCTCACGCGGGATCTTCTAATGCATCCCGAAGCATATCTGTATGAAATCATGGAGGAGCCGGGCGAGTGATCAGCGCCTGTGGCGAAAAACTCCCTTTGGAATAGACTGCGCTCCAGAGAATCACTCCCGCCAAGAAAGGCCTGATCATCATGGCAAACCCTCCCGTCGGCTCGAAGGCCAACCCGTCCCAGTTCGACGTGATCGACAAGCTGGGCGCGGACGAGCCTTATTTCGTCATCCGCGCGCATGACCCGCTGTCGTCGGCGCTGGTGGAACTGCACGCCTATATCGGCGCGGGCCAGTCCGGCGCGGCGCACAACAAGCTGGCCGAGATCATGGCGCTGACTGCAGCCAAGCCGCCGCGTCCGGCTTCCAGCCCGAAATACCGCGAAACCTTCGCGATTTCGCTGGCTATGGAGCAATGGCGCGACGCCCACAAGGAATAGGTCATGGAGCTGCGGGCCGGTGAATTGTCGGACCGGCACGTCACGCTCGTGCCGTTCGATGTGGCCCGCGATGGCCCGGCGCTGCGGGACATGGCCGAAACGCTGGGGCCCCGGATCGAGACCTGGCCGTATTACAATCCGCCCTCGGACTGGATCGGCGCCTGGCTGGCCAATATCGAGGCGCGGACGGCAGACGGCAAACTGATCCCGTTCCGCGTCTCGCGGCCCGACGGCCGGTTTGCGGGTATTTCGACCTATCTCGGTCCGGATGCGATTTCGCGGAATGTCGAAATCGGCATGACAATGTATACGGAAGACGCTCAGGGCACGGAGGTGAACCCCGCCACCAAGCGATTGCTGCTGACGCATGCTTTTGAGAGCGGGGCCGTGCGCGTCCAGTTCAATGTCGACCAGCGCAATACGCGCTCGCAGGCGGCTGTGAAGAAGCTCGGCGGGGTGCAGGAAGGCGTGCTGCGCGACAATCGCATCCTGCCGAACGGCGTGTTGCGCTCCACCGTCGTTTTCTCCATTCTGGCCAGTGAGTGGCCGGCGGTGAAAGCCGGGCTCGATGCCCGTCTGGCAGTGTTCAAATAGGGGACAGGGGATGAGCGATCCGGTCAATCTGAACAAGTTCCGCAAGGCCAGGGCGAAGGCTGAGAAGGAACAGAAAGCGAAAGAGAACCGGGCGAAGTTCGGTCGCACGAAGGTCCAGAAACAGCTGGACAAATCCCGCGCCGACAAGTTTTCCAGGCTCACCGAAGGCCATCGCCTGAAAGACACGCCTGAAGGCGACGGTTAACGCCGCCATTCCGGCCGGCCAGACGCTTCGGACCGGCCCGCGCCTTGCAGCTCCCCCGGAAACGCTGTTCCAATCCGGGAGGACCCAAATGGCTGGGATCGCTAAGAAACTCGTCTTCTGTGCCGCATCATTCGGTGCCGGCATCGCATGGGGCCTGATCGCGGAAGCCGCAGAATATCAGGGCTCCCTCTCGCACATGCTGCTCGGCCAATAAGGCTCAGCTGCTTGAAATTGAGCCGATTTCAGAACCAGAATTTCTTTTTCTGAGTCTGGGGATCAGGCTGATTGCTCAACTCTGCAGCGGTCTCTTCGGCATCTTCCGAGATTGCCTCTCTGGAGACATCCGAGCGGTCGTTTCGTTCCGGCCTGATTGTTGGAGCAGGCGGTTGCCATGCCTTGAGCCGGCTTCCGATTGAACCATAAAATTCCGGAACAATTTTCTCGATGTCTTCCACGAAGCCAGTGACTTGCGTGAATCGGCGGTCGGTGTGTTTTACAACCACCACTTCCAGTGCACTCGGTGTGAGATCACTGTAAGCGCCAGCAGCAATATTTACGTCCTGACGAAGCTCTGCGAGGGTGTGCTGGGTGTAGGCCCGGCGAGGCCAATGGACCCGAATGAAGGTGTTCTCAGGTGGTACGTCTTTGATCTGACTGAGAAGCCAGTTGATTTTCGATGTGGTGCGCTTTCTGTCGGCCGGGGCATCGAGTTTTGCTCCAACCGAAAACGTACGCGCACGGACATCTACTGAGACGTCAATGTTGGCTGCTGCTTCAGGAATGAATAGAACGCCGGTCAGGCACTGGTTCTTGAGGAAGTCGCTACAGCTATTCTTGAGACGGTCGTCGGGATTTCGCTCTTCCGCCCTTGAAAGTTTGACGGAGGCAGGAACACCAATCTGGCGTGACAGCACAAGGCTGAGATTCTGAAGTTCGAGATGCCAGGCGCGAATGACTTTCGTCAGATGTTCCGACTGATTTGTCAAATGCGCTCCGGCGCCGAGATCACGGATGAGTTCAGGCCATTCGGATGGCATCCGGTCGAAGCCCTTCACGCCCGTGCTGTCGTGTGAAAGGAACCTTCGAAACTCATTCAACAGAATCCGTTGTTCGTGGTCTTCCACCTGATTGTTGGTCAGCAACAGGTCGGCTGCTGTGAGTATATCCATCCACGACCAGTGAAACAGGGTCGTGTTTCCGATCGTCTTTTTGTCAATTTTGACAGGGTGATCTGATGCAGACGTGGCATGCTGATTTGACAGTGTGATGACCGCATCAATGCCGTGTGCTCGGGCGAGTTTCAGATAGGTCTCTATTTGATCATCGGACAGTTCCGCATTCCCGATTTTCGCTTCGACCAGTGCTGTCCATTGGGAATTGCCCGTTCGAACGATGATAAGCCCGTCTGGGCGATGCCCAGTGTCGGAGTGGCTTTTTTTGAATGAGACTTCGGTGAATGCGGATATTCTGGAAGTTACGCCGATTGGCCGCCCTACAGATCGCAATAGTTGATCCGCAAATTCCCGTACATTCGACAGACAAGCCAAGAATATGGAAGTGGCCCTGCCTTCTTTGGATGTGTCGGCAAGAACGGGGAACAGCCTCGCGCGTTCTCCCGATGCCAGAAATTCAGGCAGATCTCCCATTAGCCTTCCCCCTCAAGTCATTCTATTTATTGGTCTAATTTAGATCAACTATAGAGTTAAACTTGGCCTTGGGAAATGGTTTCTGACGCTTATTTCGGCCAATAAGGCTCAGCTGCCGGCTTCTACTTCGTCTTCTTCTTTCATGGGCCAGTCCGGTTCGTGGGTGACATTGTCCAGGAATGTGTCATCCATCCGGCGGCCTGAGACGCGTTCCAGCGCATCGAAGATCGGGCGGGCTTTCTTGTCTTTCAGCAAGGGAATGTGGCTGGCGATGTCTGCGGCGCGGGCATAGCGCAGCTGGGCGGTTTCCATGTCGCCGCGCGCCTCTGCGCAGGCGCCCAGATTGTGCAGCACGGCAGGCGCGTCCGGCCATTGCCGGCCCAGTTCATCCCATTGCGCGCAGGCGCCCAGCATCTCGCCGCGCTTGGTGGCTTTCACCGCGGCGGCAAAGCGCGGATCGTTCTGCTCTTCCGGGATCAGGCCTTCCGTCATGATTTCGGCACGGACGGTCGCGTCATAGGGGGCGATGTCCGTCCGGAAGCGGCGCACGGCCTCGACCGTCGCATCCGCGATCATGCCATAGGGCGCGTCGCGCGGGTCGTAGCTTGAACGGATCGGATCGCGCCACACGCCGAGTTCGCGGCCGTCATCTTCATATTCGCGGATGTCGACACAGGATTCCTGATTGGCGCCGCCGCCCTGATTGTGGCTGAAGATCACGCGGCCCGTGTCCCGGTCGACCAGGCGGGCGGTGACAATCACTTCCACGGTTTCTTCGGTACACTCGGTTTCGACAATGGCGCGATGCTCGCAGTCGAACGGAGCGTCGTATTCCACGCATTTGCGGTCGCGTTCGAACCGGGTTTCGCCTTCCCAGTTTTCGATCTCGACATAGCCTTCATAGAGGCCCTGCGGCTGGCCGGGCCCGCCGACGCCGAACCAGTAGGCGCCGTCCAGAACCACATCGTCCAGCATGCGGGCAAACTCTTCCTCGGCGACATTGCCGGCCGGCCCGCGGAACTGGCCAACCTGAACGTCGCGATAGGCCGCCGCTTCCGGAAAGGTCGGCACCATGCGGGCGCGATAGTCGTAACCGGGCGTGGTGCAGGCGGCCATCAGGGGCAGGGCGAGCAACAGGCAGGCAGAGAAGAAACGGCGCATGCGGGGGATCCTTGAAATATCTGGCGTATTCCTGCGGTTTCGGACTGAACCTCAGATTAACATTGCAGCAGGCAGGCGAAAAACCCGCCACCCGCCGGATTTCTGCTGGCGGTAGAAGGGTGGCGCACCAATATCAGCGAACCCGACACAGGAGACCCCTATGACCCGTCACCTCGCAGAGCTGAATATCGGCCGGCTGCTGGCCCCCACGGACGACCCGCGCGTTGCGGAGTTCATGAATGCGCTGGACCTGATCAACGGCATGGGCAAGCGCATGCCGGGCTTTGTCTGGATGATGGAAGGCTCGGGCGAGCCGGGCACCGGCAACACCGAAACCAAGATCGGCGGCGATCCGCAATTCGTGTCGAACCTGACGGTGTGGGAATCGGTCGAGACGCTGGAGAATTTCGTCTGGAATACGGTGCACCGCCAGTTCTATGAGCGCCGCGAAGAATGGTTCGAAGTCATGGACAAGATGCATTTCGTCATGTGGTGGATCGAACCGGGGCATGAGCCGACACTGGACGAAGCGCTGGAGCGGCTGGACCTGTTGAACCGGATCGGGGATTCGGAAGAGGCGTTCGGCTGGTCCTACCTGAAGGAGGCGCGCCTGTGGCGCTCGCGCGGGTGCCGGGGAGAGGTGGCGTAAGGTAAATCATTGACGGGAACGTTGGCGGTCACCAACTGGAGGCAAACCAGACTGGAGACCCGCATGACCAGCCCGCTGTTCACCCCGTTCAAGCTGAAAAACATGGAACTGCCCAACCGGGTCGTGATGGCGCCGATGACGCGCTCGAAATCGCCGGGCGGTGTGCCGGGCGAGGATGTGGCGGATTATTATGCCCGCCGGGCTGCCTCCGATGTCGGCCTGATCGTCACCGAAGGCACGACGGTGCGCCGGGGCGGGGCCTCCAATGATCCGAACGTGCCGAACCTCCACAAGGCCGACGCCCTGGCTGGCTGGAAGAATGTCGTCGAGAAGGTTCACGCCAATCATGGCCATATCGCGCCGCAGATCTGGCACCAGGGCCTGACCCGCAAGGTCGGCACCGGGCCTGATCCGGACGCCCCGACCGACAGCCCTTCCGGCATGACCCATACCGGCAAGCAGGTGCTGCCGGAGCCGACGTCGGCAGAAGTCGATGACATGGTCATGGCCTTTGCCGATGCGGCCGCGGACGCGCAGAAAGTCGGCTTCGACTGTGTCGAGCTGCACGGCGCGCACGGCTACCTGATCGATGAATTCTTCTGGGACGTGATGAACAAGCGCTCCGACCGTTATGGCGGCTCGCTGAAGGATCGGGCGACGTTCGGCGCCGACATCATCCGCGAAGTGCGCAAGAAGGTCGGCCCGGACATGGCGATCATCCTGCGTTATTCGCAATGGAAACAGCAGGAATACACCGCGCGCCTCGCGACCACGCCGCAAGCGCTGGAAGAATTCCTGAAGACCTTCGTCGATGCGGGCGTCGACTGTCTGCACGTCTCCCAGCGTCGCTATTGGGAACCGGAATTCCCGGAAGTCGATGGCGAGAAAGGTCTGAACGGCGCCGGCTGGGCCAAGAAGCTGACCGGCCTGCCGACCATCACCGTAGGCTCTGTCGGCCTGTCGGGCGACTTTCTTGCGTCGTTCCAGGGCGAGGGCTCCGGCCAGCGCTCGCTGGACGACCTGCAAGAGCGCCTGTCACGCGGCGAGTTCGATCTTGTCGCCGTCGGCCGCGCCCTGCTGCAGGACCCCCACTGGGCCACCAAGGTGAAGGAAGGCCGGGTCAGCGAAATCAGCGACTATGACGTCGCCGCGCTGGCGACTCTCTACTAAAGAGGGAAATCGGACTTGCCGTTTGCGGGAAAGTATGGCTTTCTTGCCTCTGTAGCAAACAAGCGCTTTGGGATTCGGCTGCCCCTTCAGGGGTGTGAAAGCAGGCTGAAGCGCTGCCTCCCTCAGGACGCTTAACACACCGGCGTTCCCAATCTGGCCCCGCGATTGCGCACTTTCACTCTCGTGCGCGGTGGCGGGGCTTCTTTTGACCGGCGGCAAGCCTAGTCGGCGGAGGTTTCCCCCTCCCAGTAATCGACTTCACTTTCCTGGCGTCCGACATATCGGAACATCCGTTCGCGCTTGCCGGGCAGGCGGGTGGTGGCGAGGAATTTGCCGCTGTCCGGATACTCGCAGATTTCCGTGTCGGACTTGCTGGAGATGGCGACGTATTTCAGCGGGATGCTGCCGGTGTTCGTCAGCTTGTGGGCATGGGCGGGGCCGCCGCGCGGGGCGCCGAGCACATCGCCTGCCTGCACGGCATGGCTGTCCGGCCCGAAGCGATAGGTGCCTTCGCCTTCCAGGATGACGAACATCTCGTCTTCGGCATGGTGGTTATGGAACGGGCAGGCGGACTTGCCCGGCGGCACGATGCAGAGCGCCGCGCCGATCTGTGTGAGGCCCACGCGGTCCGAAATATCGGCATCGAGCGAGCGGTAATGCTCGCCCTGCTCGAAAGGCTCCAGCGGCAGCTCATCCAGCCGCGCGACGGGATTCAGTTTCTCTGTCATGCTGCGGGTATGCCTCGGGCTGGCAGGCGCAATCAATGGGGAAGTTTTTTGATCGTGATGATCTTTTGCGGGTCTGACAGGCGGGCTTCGTAATCCTGCAAAAGAGTTTGCTCTTCTGCACTGAGGTTGGGTTTCGCGCGGAGGCTTGCGGCCCGGTCTTCGATCCAGCCCCTGGCTTTGTCTGCGACGTCAGCATCCCCTCCGGCGCAGGCAAGGGCGTTGCCATCCTCGATGACGACGCAGTTGTTTTCCATCGGCTGCCTGTCCTGCTTGTCGATGCCTTTCGGGGCCGCAGCCCATGCCAGCTGCGGCATCAGGGAAAGGGTGAGTACGGCCATACCTTGGATGCTGAACAGTTTCATACGCGGCGCTCTCTCCTATTTTAGATAGTATGCTAAGTTTCGGGGACGAATGCAATCGCTTGCGTTTGGGGCGCCATGCAGGGAGGCCTGCCGCTGGCCCTGCCCATATGACCAATCCCTTGCTATATGTTCCTGATGAGTTCCAATCCGAATCGTCTTTCGATCAGCCAGATGGCTGCGCCGCGCCCGCCCGCCGCGCAGGGCGATGCGCCGTATCTGGATGGCCTGAATCCGGAACAGCGCGATGCCGTGATGACCACGGAGGGCCCGCTTCTGGTGCTCGCCGGGGCCGGCACGGGCAAGACCCGCGTGCTGACGGCGCGCCTGGCGCACATCATCGGCTCGCGTCTTGCCTGGCCGTCGCAAACGCTGACCGTGACCTTCACCAACAAGGCCGCCCGCGAAATGCGCGAACGGGCCCTGCGCCTGATCGGCGATGCGGGGGAGGGGCTGCGCTGGCTCGGCACATTCCACTCGATCAGCGCGCAGATCCTGCGCCAGCATGCAGAGCTTGTCGGCCTAAAGTCCAGCTTCACGATTCTCGATACCGACGATCAGGTGCGTCTGTGCAAGCAGATCATCGTTGCCGAGAACATCGACCCCAAGCGCTGGACGCCGCGTTATCTGGCCGGCCTGATCGATGGCTGGAAGAACCGCGCCCTGACACCGGACCGCGTGCCCGCCGACGAGGCCTTCAATTTCGGCGACGGCAAGGGCATCAAATGCTACGAGATCTATCAGGCGCGCCTGAAAGTGCTGAACGCCTGCGATTTCGGGGATCTGCTGATCCACAACATCACCATCTTCCAGCAGAACCCTGACCTGCTGAAGGATTTCCAGTCCAAGTTCCGCTACATCCTCGTCGACGAGTATCAGGATACGAACGTTGCCCAGTATCTGTGGCTGCGCCTGCTGGCGCAGGGCTCCCAGAATATCTGCTGCGTAGGCGACGATGACCAGTCGATCTATGGCTGGCGCGGCGCCGAGGTGGATAACATCCTGCGCTTCGAGAAGGATTTCCCGGGCGCCAAAGTAATCCGGCTGGAGCGGAATTACCGCTCCACCAAACACATCCTCGCGGCGGCCTCGTCCGTCATCGCGCATAATCGCGGACGCCTCGGCAAGACGCTCTATGTCGGCGACGACAATGCGATCGAGAATGTCGATGCGGCCAAGGTGAAAGTACGCGGCCTGTGGGATGGCGAGGCCGAGAGCCGTCTGATTGCGGATGATATCGAGAGCTGGGTCCGTAATGGCGGCAAGCATGATGAATGCGCGGTGCTTGTGCGTGCCTCCTGGCAGATGCGGGCTTTTGAAGAACGCTTCATCCTGCTGGGCATTCCCTACCGCGTGATCGGCGGCCCGCGCTTCTTCGAACGTGCGGAGATCCGCGATGCGATGGCGTATCTGCGCCTCATCCGCTCGCCGGATGACGACCTTGCCTTCGAGCGCGTGGTGAACCAGCCGAAGCGCGGAGTTGGCAATACGACGCTGGCAAAGCTGCAGGCCTATGCGCGGGCGGACGGGCGCAGCCTGTTTGTGCTGACGCCGATGGTGCTGCAGACTGATGAGGTGAAAGGCGGGGCCAAGCGCGGCCTCACCCAGTTCATCGACCAGATCAATATGTGGCGGGACCGTCTCAATAACGGCATGCCGCATACGGAACTTGCCGAGGTAATCCTCGAAGAGTCGGGCTATACCGACATGCTGCAGAAGGACCGCAGTCCGCAGGCGCAGACGCGGCTGGACAACCTCAAGGAACTGGTCCGCGCCATGGGCGAGTTCGACACGCTAGCAGGCTTTCTCGAACATGTGGAACTGGTCATGGATGCCTCCACCGGCGGGGCAGACGAAGACCAGGTGCAGATCCTGACGCTCCACGGCGCCAAGGGGCTCGAATGGCCGGTCGTCTTCCTGCCGGGCTGGGAGGAGGAAGTGTTTCCCTCCCGCCGCAGCCTCGATGAGAGCGGGCTGAAAGGCCTCGAAGAGGAGCGCCGGCTTGCCTATGTCGGCATCACCCGCGCGCGGGAGCGGGCCTATATTTCCTTTGTCGCGAACCGGCAGATCTATGGCCGCTGGCAAAGCGTGATGCCATCCCGTTTCGTTGACGAACTGCCGCACGAGAATGTCGAAGTGGTTTCGGAGACGGGGTATTCCGGCATGCCGGGCGGGGAGGATGCCTTCAGCGGCTCTATCGAAGATCTTGGCGAGCGCAGCGATTATTCCAGTCCCGGCTGGAAGCGCCTGAAGGAAAACGCGGGCAAGTATCCGACGACGGGCGCGCCGCGCGATGCGTCAAACCTCACCGCCACCAGCGGCGGCCCGGAATCGTTCCGGAAAGGCCAGCGCGTCTTTCACGACAAGTTCGGCTATGGCCGCGTCGCCTTCAGCGAGGGCAACAAGCTGACCGTCGATTTCGAGAAATCCGGCCGCAAGAAAGTCATCGCGACCTTCGTCTCTCAAGCCTGATGTAAGGAGGGCAGCGCCGGACGGCCTGTCAGGGGAGGACCAGGCGGGGCGTCAGGGAGGGAACGCGTGGCGTGCCCGGCGCTGCAGACCCGTTCTGGCATGCCGGTGCCGAACGCGTGCCGAATGGCGCGTTCATTCTCCGCTCAGCTTGTGAGCCAGCCTACTCCGCTGCGGGCAGGGCGCTGTCGGGCTTCTCGTCGTCCGTCTTGTCATTGGCCGGTTCGCCGTTTTGCAGGAGACGCACTTCATCTGCCGGGCGCTGGCCGCGAATGCGGGCCGAGATCCGGCGGATCATGTTGCCCGTCCGGTGCGGCACCAGCAGCCAGACCGGCGTGACCAGCAGGATCATGATGGTCGAGAAGGCGAGGCCGAACACGACGGCCGTGGCCAGCTGTACCCACCATTCCGCTTCAGAGCCGCCGAAATTGATGGCGCCCTGACCGAAATTCACGCTCATCTCGAAGACCATCGGCAACAGGCCGCAGATCGTCGTGCCGGTTGTCAGAAGGATCGGGCGGATCCGCTGGGCGGCCGTCGCGATGGAGGCTTCTTCCGGTGTCCGGCCATCCTTGCGCAGCCGGTTATAGGTGTCGATGAGCACAATATTGTTGTTCACCACAATCCCGGCGAGGGCCACGATCCCTGTACCGATCATCAGGATCGACATGTAGGGCAGCACCAGCTGGATACCGACCAGCACGCCCGAGGTCGAGATGATGACCGCCGACAGGGTGAGAATGACCTGCCAGAAATTGTTGAACTCCCAGAGGAGGATCACGGCCATCATGAACAGGGCGGCCATGGCGGCCCCGCCGAAGAAGGCGTTGGCTTCCTTCGTGTCCTCATCAGCACCTTCGAAGCGCACTTCCACGTCGGAGCTGAAACCGGCCTGGCCGATCCAGTTGCGGACGTCCTCGACAATGGCGGCGCCTGCGCCCTGCTCCTTGGCATTGCCGCGCACATAGTAGACGCGCTTGCCGTCCAGGCGTTCGATCTGGCTGACACGCGGCGCCGGAATGCGGTCCACGAACAGGTTCAGCGGCACATTGCCGTTCGGTGTGGAGACACGCAGCGTGTCGATGGCGGAGGCGCTGCGGTCGTCTTTCGGGAAACGGACGCGGATATCGACTTCGTCATCGGCATCGTCGGGCCGGTAGCGGCCGACCAGGATGCCGTTCGTCACCAGCTGCACAGCCGCGCCGATCTGGGCGACATCGAGACCGTACTTGCCGGCTTCCGCGCGGTCGACCTGCAGGCGGTATTCGATGCCGGGCAGGGGCCGCGTATCGTCGATCTCACGCAGGTCGCCGCGCTGTTCGATATAGGTGCGCAGGCGGGCCGTGGCGTCGTCCAGCTCGGCCTGATTGTCGGAGAGGAGCGCGATCTGCAGGTCCTTGCCGGCCGGCGGGCCCTGTTCACGGGCCTGGATCTGGAATTTCAGTCCCGGCACCTGCAAGAGGCGTGCGCGCACGGCTTCCAGCGTCTTGCGCCCGTCATGCGTGCCGTCGGCGGTGGCGAGGTCCAGCAGCAGGCGTCCGATCGTATCGAGCGGCTGGTCGTTGGCGCCGTCGAAGCTGACGCCGCCGCTGCCGCCGGAAGAACCGGAGCGGGAAGAAATGGATTCGATGCCGTCGATGTCCGCAACGGCGAGTTCGGCGCGTTTGACCAGTTCCTTCTCTTCCTCCGCCGACAGGGCGCCCTGCGCCTGCACAAAGACGAATGCCTGTTCGGGTTCGATATCGAGGAAGAATTCAGACCGGTGGGCCGTGGAGCCAAACCACATGAAGATGAGGATGACGGAGCCGATAGCGGCGCCTGTCACCATCCACGGACGGGCGATCAGCGATTTGACCAGTCGGACATAGGAGCCCAGCCAGCCGGTGGCCTGTTCCGGGTCAGCGTCGGCAGCAAGGGCCGCGAGGTCGGCGTCTGTGCCTTCGGGGCGCGCGCCAATGACCGAGCCGAGCACGGGCAGGAAGATCAGTGCCATGACCAGCGAAGCCGTCAGGACGCAGATCAGCGTCAGCGGCAGGTAGGCCATGAACTTGCCGGGCATGGAGTTCCAGAACAGGAACGGCACAAAGGCGGCCAGGGTGGTCAGCGTCGACGAGACCACCGGCCAGAACATGCGCTTGCCCGCCATGGAATAGGCGTCCTTGCGCTCCAGGCCTTCGGCCATCTTCCGGTCAGCATATTCGGTGACGACGATGGCACCGTCGACGAGGATACCGACGGCGATGACCATGCCGAACATGACCATCATGTTGATCGTGAAGCCGAACGTACCGAGCAGCAGGAAGGCCATCACGAAAGAGGCCGGGATCGAGATGCCGACCAGAAGGGCAGAGCGCCAGCCGAGCGCGGCGACGACAATGATCATCACCAGCAGCACCGCTGTCACGATCGAGCTTTGCAGCTGGCCCAGCTGGTTGCCGATCTGTTCGGACGTATCGGATGTAATTGTTGCCCGCACGGTTGCGGGCCAGGACTTCTGTTCCTCGGCGATCGTGTCGCGGACGAAGTTCGCCGTATCCAGAACGTTGGCGCCGGAGCGTTTGACCACTTCGATCAGCATGGCCGGCTTGCCATTGAAGGTCGCGTAGCCCGTGGCGTCCTTGTAAGTGCGGCGGATTTCAGCAACGTCCTGCAGCGTGACGACGGCGTTTTCCGTTCGTTTGATCGGCAGGTTCAGGGCGTCCTGCGCCGTGCGGATCAGGCCCGGGACCTTCACCGCAAAGCTGCCGTCGCCCGTGTCGATTTCACCGGCAGGCACCAGCTGATTGTTTGACGAAACGACGTTGTAAATCTCCTGATAGGAGATGTTGTAGGTCTCGAGCATGGCCGGATCGATGACGATCTCAAGCACATCCTCGCGTTTGCCCTGAATGCGGGCTTCAAGGATGCCGGCATTGCGTTCCAGCTTGTCCTGCAGCTTTTCGGCAATGTCGTTCAGGCCGCGCACCGGCGCCTCGCCGTATAGGTTCACCACCATGACGGGGAATTGCGAGGCGTTGAATTCCTGGATGACCGGCTCGCGCGCATCCTGCGGGAAGAAGCGCTTGGCAAGGTCGACCTTGTCTTTCACGTCCAGCACGGCCTGGTCGACATCGACGTCGATTTCGAATTCCAGCAGCAATGTGCCGGCCCCTTCGGAGCCGTAGCCATTGAAGGTTTTCAGGCCTTCGATGGACTGGATTTCCTGCTCGATCGGACGCACCAGAAGGCGTTCGGCATCTTCCGGCGTCACTCCGGCCAGCGGTACGGTAATGACCACGAACGGGATCGGAATGTCCGGGTCCGCTTCTTTCGGCAGTTTCACATAGGTGACGGTGCCTGCGATGACCGCGCAGATCAGGATGGCGAGCACCATGCGTGCCCGGCCGATGGCGCCGTCGACGATACTCGTCATGGCTGGGCCCCGCCGGCTGGTACCGGTTTCACACTTGCGCCCTCAGACAGATAGTCCTGTCCGAGCGAGATAATACGGGTCCGGTCCGGCAAGCCGGTGACCCAGGCGCCGTTCGGCGTCTCATCGATCACGGCGACAGGCGCAAAGCGGACCGTGTCGGTGTCATCGACATAGCGCACACCCAGCTGCCCGGCATCGGACAGGGTCAACAGGCCAGCGGAAATCTTCGTGGCCTGAACATCGCCGACCGGAAGGACCAGCTGGGACGTCACGCCGGCCGCCACGATCTCATCGCCCGTATCGAGCGTCGCTTCGACGAGGAAGGTCCGCGTCGTGTCGGAGGCGGTCCGCGCGACATAGCGCAGCGTTGCGGGGAACCGGCGGCCGTCGGCCAGCAGGGTCTCGCCGGTCATGCCGGTTTTCAGTTTGCCGGCTTCGGCTTCGGAAACCTGTACCGAGACGATGACGGGATCCATGTCCACCAGCACGCCGCAGGCCTGGCCGGGCGAGAGGAAGTCACCGGCTTCAGCGAGGCGGGTTTCGAAAACGCCATCGAATGGCGCGCGGATCTGGGTCTTGCCGAGTTCCACCTTTGCCGCGTTCACGGCGGCTTCGGCGGCATCGAGCTGGGCTTTCGCAGCGGTTGCCTGATTGACCGGGCCGAGACCCTTTTCGGCAAGGCTGGCGGCGGCTTCGTAGCTGACCTCTGCTGAGGCGCGCTGAGCTTCAGCCTCTTTAACACGGGCCGAACGGGCCTCCACATCGAGGCCGCAAAGCAGGGTGCCGGCCTTGACGAAGCTGCCTTCCCGCGCCGGCGTCGACACGACCGTGCCGGTCGTGCCGGCTTTGACCGTGACGCTCTTGTCCGGTTCGGTCCGGCCCTTGGCGGTGATCCGCATCAGGTGCGGTTCGGCGTTGAGTATATCGATGACGGCGGATGGCACTTCGTCGACGCTTTCGGCTACAGCTTCTTCCTTGTGAGAGGAGATGCTGCCACGCATCACGCTGCGCAGCCCGAAATAGGCGACGATGACAACGAGGATCGTTGCGGCGATGATAGTCGAACGGTTCACGTCAGGGTGTCCTTCCCGCGGACGAATAGCAAATATAGGGCGGCAGGTCCCATGAAGAACCTCCGCGCGCAAATTTCCTTAACACCTCCCATCTTGCTATACGGCAAACAGACGGGATCAGTTTACCAACAAGCTGCAAGCGTTGGTTAATCTCTAACGTTGGGAAAAGGGAAATCCGTCGCGGATTAAATCCAGCGTTGCCAACGCAATAGGATCAGCGTCGCGATGACGGATACGGCCAGGGCAGCGACCAGTGTAATGAAGGCAACGGGACTGCCGGATCCTGGAATTCCGCCCAGATTGACGCCAAAAAGCCCGGTCACAAAACTGATCGGGAGGAAGACGGCCGACAGGATCGCCAGCACAAACAGGCGTTGATTGGTTTCTTCCGTACTGTTCTGGATCGCTTCCTCATACAGGACAGTGGATCGTTCCCGGATGTTTTCAACCAGTTCTGTGAGCCGCGTGATCCGGTCAGCGGATTCGCGCAGGAAGAGCAGGTCCTGTTCACTGAACAGGCCGGACTGTGCACCATCCCGCACCAGCGTGCTCAACGCTTCGCGCTGCGGCATGATATGCCGACGCACCTGCAGGACCCGCCGCCGGAATTCCGGCAGCACGGACCGGTCGATATGCGCTTTCGGGTCCAGCAATTCGTCTTCATACCGGTCGGCTTCGTCGTCGAAATCGTCCAGCACGGTTTCCATACGGTCGGTCAGCCGGTCGGCAATGCCGGCGACCAGCGCCCCGGTGGAGGTGTCGATCTCTCCTGCCTCCACCAGTTTGCGGACGTCGGAGGCCGAGCGCACCGGCCGAGCGCGCAGGGTGATCAGAACATCCTCAGCGGCCCACATGCGCAGGGTGACGAGGTCTTCGACATCCGCCCCTTCATTGAGGTTGGGGCCGCGCAAATTGATCAAGTAGCCGTGCCCGTGACGTGCGGCGCGCGGGCGTGTCTCTTCCTGCAGCAGTGCCTGCACGGTCACGCGGTCCAGGCCGCTCTTGCGGAACAGCCAGCCCTGCGCCTGGGCTGAGTGGCGGTCGAGGTGAAGCCAGACACGTTTGTACTTCGCGTGCCCGCCTTCCAGAACGTCATCCCAGGTCAAAGGCGTGTGGTGCCCGGTCTCGTCAAAACCGAAGCCGAAAATCATCGGTTCATTGTTGCCGGGCTCCACTGCTGTCACCCTTTAGAAGGCCGAGACCGGAGGAACTTTGCCGGCCCACGGGCGGGCTTGCTCCAGTTCCAGTGCCAGTTCGAACAGCAATTGGTCGTCGCCGCGCTTGCCGGAGAACATGGCGCCGACCGGAAGGCCGCCATCGGTCCATGCCAGCGGCACGCTCATCGAGGCGGCACCGGACACGTTCATCGGGGCCGTAAAGGCCGCGAAGGTGATGATACGATCGTACAGGATTTCATAGTCGACCGTCGGGGCCTGCTCGCCGAGTTTGACGGCAGGGCTGCCGGTCGTCGGAGTCAGCAGGACATCGATGTCGGAGAAACCGCTATCGTACACGGACTCGAAATTCTTCAGCCAGGCGACGGTCACGTCCATCTCGTCCCTGCGGGAGAGGAACATGTTGGTCAGGCCCAGCGTCCAGGGTTCGACAATGTCCGGACCGACCGGCTTGCCGGAAAAGTCGCTCGCCTGCTGGGCGAATTCTGCGGCGCCGGCCGCCCAGTAAAGCAGGAAGTGGTCGATGAATTCGGTGCCGGAGAAGGGCGGTTTCCAAGCAACGACTTCATGGCCGAGATCGCCGCAGAGCTTTGCCACGTTTTCCAGCGCCGCTTTCGTTTCCGGCGCGACCGGCGTGCCGGCAGGCGCGTCGGTCGTGAAACCGATCTTCAGGCGTCGGCCAATCGGTTTCAGGTCCGGTGCCAGCGGGGGATAGGTGCCATCATCGAGCTGCGTGTCCCGGAACAGGTTAATCGAGTCCCGCACAGAAATCGTCACGGCATGCTGGACGGAAATGTCCACCGGCGGAGCTTCCGGCCCATGGGCTGGCAGCTGCCCTCGGGACGGCTTCAGGCCGAAGACGCCGCAGGTACTGGCCGGAATACGGATCGAACCGCCGCCATCGCTGGCATGGGCGAAGGGAACCACGCGGGCCGCCACCAGCGCGGCTGCGCCGCCGGACGAGCCGCCGACGATGCGGGTCGTGTCCCATGGGTTGCAGGTCTCGCCTGTCACCAGCGCCTCGCTGGACGCCATCAGGCCCATTTCCGGAGAAGTGGACTTGCCCAGCACGACCACGCCTTCGGCGCGCCATTTGGCGGGCAGGGGATCGTCCTTGCCGGGGTTGTAGCCCTTGAAGGCCCGGCTGCCATACCAGGTTTGCGCGCCGTTCCAGTTGTGCAGGTCCTTGATGAAGGTCGGGACGCCCTGGAAGGGGCCAGCAGGTGTGTTGCCGGCTTCGGCGCGGGCAATATCGAAGATTTCGGAGGCAACGGCGTTCAGCTGGCCGTTTACGGCATTGGTCCGCGCGATCGCGGCGTTGACTTCAGCGAGCGAGGTCGTTTCGCCGCTTGCGATCCGCGCGGCCATTTCGGTGCCGTCGATCCAGCCGGCCGGGATGGAGGAAGTCGGCGCGACAGGCGCTGCGGCCGGTGTTGCTGTGGTGCCAACAGCGGCTTCCGGTGCCGTCTGGGTTCCGGTCTGGCCGCAGGCCGCCAGAGCCCCCATTGCTGCGCCACCCAGCAAGACGCCCCGTCTCGTAATTCGTGCCATTTGTTTCGCTCCGATTCTGTTTTTGGCTTTTGGGCGAGCAAGGTGTATCGGAGCGCTCCGCAGCGCAAGGGGAGTCGCAAATGACCACAGGAACACCGCCCGCCGAAGTCGACATCACCGAAGCCCTGGTCCGCAAGCTGCTGCAGGCGCAACACCCCGACCTCGCCGGCCTGCCCCTCGAAATTGCCGGGGAGGGGTGGGACAATGTGATGGTTCGTCTGGGCGACGATCTTGTGCTGCGCCTGCCGCGCCGGAATGTCGCGGACCAGCTGCTGCGCAATGAGCAACGCTGGCTGCCGGAACTTGCCCCGCGTTTGCCGCTGCCTGTGCCGGTTCCGCTGCGTACCGGCGTTCCGGGAGAGGGCTATCCCTATGTCTGGAGCGTGTTGCGCTGGATCGAAGGGGAAACGGCAGACCTTGCCCCGCCGGATGCCTCCGAGGCGCCTGTGTTGGCGAGCTTCCTGAAAGCCTTGCACCAGGCCGCTCCGGACGAGGCCCCGTTTAGCGACGTGCGCGGCTGCCCGCTCGGTAACAAGATTGAGGACATAGCGCGGCGCATGGCAGTGCTGGCCGAGGAGACGGAGGCGATTACACCGGCGATCCGGCAGGCATGGCGCGCGGGGCTTGCCGCGCCGATTGACCTGCCACGCCTGTGGGTGGCAGGTGATGTGCACGCCCGAAACGTCCTTGTACAGAATGGAAAGTTCGCCGCGTTCATCGATTGGGGCGATATTTGCGCGGGCGACCCGGCGAGTGACCTCGCTTCGATCTGGGGCCTGTTCGAATCTGCCGATGCCCGGCGCGCGGCAATCGACGCCTATGGCATGAGCGATGCGACACTCGCCCGTGCGCATGGCTGGGCCGTCATGTACGGGGTCCTCCTGCTGGAGACGGGCCGGCGCGATCATCCTGCCCACGCGAAGATGGGCGCCGACACGCTCCGCAGGTTGACCGAAGACCTTACTTGATGACGCCGCAGGCGACGCGGGCACCGGCTCCGCCGATCGGCTGGGTCATGTGATCGTCTTCGCCTTCGTGGATGATGATCGCAGAGCCATCCTCATCGACAAGGGCGCCCAGCGTGTCGAGCGTGGTGAAGGCTTCATAGCCGGCCGAGCCATCGGCAGCGGCCCAGATGTTCGGCAGGTCGCCATTTTCCGGACCCTTGGGGTTCAGCAGGCCGTGCCCGCCTTCCATCTTGCCGACATGGCCGCCGGACATTTTGTACATGCCGACGTCCGAGCAGTCGCCGGTGGCGTGGAGGTGGATGCCGTGCCAGCCGGGGGAGAGGCTGCCGGGCGCCAGCTCGACGCGGATGATCAGCCCGTTCGGGCCGTCGAGCAGATTCGCTTCACCGATGCTTTCACCTTTCTTGCCCACCATGTCGGCTGTGGCATGGGCCATCAGCGGGAAGACGCCTTCGTCCGGGCCGGGCATCTCATGGGCTTCGGGCAGGGGCGCCGCCGGTGCTTCGGCTTCCTGCGGTGTGGCTTGCGCGACGCTCGCGCAGGCGCCAAGGGCGATGGCGGATCCGAGTAGGGCAATGCGGCTGAGCATGGGGAGTCTCCTCTTTGCGGGTCTTTGCTATAGCATGCTTCAAACGTGTGTCGGGAAGGCCTGTTCCATGAAAGATCGTGCAGACCGTCTGCTAGTGACGCTTGGCCTGTTCGAGAGCCGTGCCAGTGCCCGCGCAGCCATCGAAGCAGGCCTTGTGCGCGCAGATGGCGTGCAGGTGACCAAGCCGGCGCAGGACATCTCCGCCGATGCCGTGATCGAGGCCGATCCGGCGCATCCTTATGTTTCGCGTGGCGGATTGAAGCTGGCGCACGGGCTGGAGGCCTTCGGTATCGATCCGGCAGGGCGGACGTGCCTGGACATCGGCGCCTCCACTGGCGGCTTCACCGAAGTCCTGCTGCTGAATGGCGCCCGGCATGTCACTGCGGTGGATGTCGGGCGTGGCCAGCTGCATCCGCGGATTGCCGGAGACCCGCGCGTTACCAATCTTGAAGCCACCGATGCGCGCAGTCTGACCTCAGACAAGCTGCCGGAGGCGCCCACGCTTCTGGTCTGCGATGCGAGCTTCATCTCGCTGGAAAAACTGCTGGAGGTGCCGCTGTCGCTCGCCGCGCCGGGGGCGGACTTTGTTGGCCTGTTCAAGCCGCAATTCCAGGTTGGCCGCGATCATGTCGGCAAGGGCGGCATCGTCACCGACCTTGCCGCCGCCGATGCCGCGGCCGAACGCTTCAGTGACTGGATGAAAGAAAAAGGCTGGCCCATCCATGCCTGGACGGCCAGCCCGATTTCAGGTGGCGACGGCAATGCCGAGCGCCTGTTCCATGCGGTGAAGGCCTAGTAGCCGCCGTAGAGGTCGTCTTCGCCGACGATCTCCCATTCGCCATTATAGCCTTCGCGGCAGGCCGTGGCGGGATCGCGGACCACTTGTCCGTCCGGCAGGGTGACTTCACGCCAGACAGTGCGGCACTCCTCCGGCTGGGGAGCGGGCGGCTGCGGGGCGGGCGCAGAGGCACGCGGGGCAGGGGTTTCCGGATAGCTCGGATAGGACGGGTAACTCACCGGGGCAGGCGAGGCCGTTCTGCCCGGATGGGTGCGCAGATCCTGCGGGCCGCCATAGAGGCCCTGCGTCGTCTGCGGGATCGAGCCGCCGGAATATTCCTGTGCGAGATAGGGGTAAGCGCCATAGTCCGCGCGGAACGAGCCGCCATAGGGCGTTGCAGTCTGGCAGGGCGTGGCGCTGTTGGACGCCATCGCATTGCCGGCCATGCCGCCGACAATTGCGCCGAGCAGGGCACCGGCGACGACTTCGCCGTCATTATTGCCTTTGTCCCAGTAGGCGTGGCGGCCATGACGGCCCCAGCGGCCATGCCGGCCATAGCTGTTATAGTGCCAGCGGCTGTCATTATCGCCGACATTGTTGCCGATGGCCCCGCCGGCCGCGGCGCCGACAATGGCGCCGATCACCGTTCCGGCCGTCTTGTTGTCCTGGTTCTGGCGCTCGCACGCGGAATTGTAGGGCGCGTTGTAGCCATAGGTCTGCGCCGACGCCGCCAAGGGCGCAGCGCTGATGGCCGAAAGGGCGATTCCGCCGATCAGAAGAGACTTCACCATCTCGTTTTCTCCTTTTCCGGTGGCCGCAGGACCACCAGTCTGGCTGGCAAAGTGACAAAGCCAACCTGAACCGGACCTGAAGGCTGCCCAAAAGCTGGACGCGCGCGTTCAGCGGCCACATATTCAGAATATGGGATTGTTCGACCGTGCCGCCCTTGCAGCAGGACGCGCCCGTTACGCGGCGGCGCAAGGCATGCGCTCGGCCTGGTATGCCGCGCAGATGCGGGCCGCCAAATCGCGCACGACTGGCTTTTACCGGCCGGACGATCCGGATTTCACCCCCACACGCGGCAAGCCGGACATGGCGCAGCTCCGCAAGGCCTATTTCGACCTGTTCCTGAAAGACCGGCGCAATGTGGAGCAGGGGCTCTATCCGGCGCCGCGCGATGTGAGCATCGCTCACCTTCCCAATGCCTTGAAGTCCGCCCGCGCGTTTCAGGCCGATGTCGAGGCGGTCGAGCGGCGGCGTCAGGCCCGCGATGCCACTGAAGTTCAGGCAGAACTGCCGGAAGGTTCCAACCGCTATCCGGAATATTACCGCCAGAATTTCCACTACCAGTCCGGCGGATGGTTCAGCGATGAGAGCGCCGAGCTCTACGACACGCAGGTGGAGGCCCTGTTCACCGGCACGGCGGACGCGATGCGCCGCGCCGCACTGGCGGAGATCGCGCGGGAGCTGAAAGGCCGGGACCAGCGCGGCGTATCCCTGCTGGATGTCGCCTGCGGCAATGGGCGGTTCCTGAAGACGGTGATGACTGTCTGGCCGCGCCTGCAGGCCGCCGGGCTTGATCTGTCCCCGAACTATACCGATGCGGCGCGGGGGCGCCTTGCGCCCTGGCCGCAGGTAGAGGTGTTCCATGAGGCGGCGGAGGCGATGCCGCTGCCGGATGCGTCCCGCGACATTGTGGTCTCCATCTTCCTCTTCCATGAATTGCCGCCGGAGGTGCGCGCGCCTGTGCTGGCGGAAGTGTTCCGCATACTGAAGCCGGGCGGCCTGTTCGTTCTGGCCGACAGCGTTCAGTTTGGAGACTATGAGGGCATTGACGGCGTGCTGGAATATTTCCCGCACGGTTTCCATGAGCCCTATTACAATTCCTACCTTGCCTGGGATGTGGATTCGGCGGCCATCGGGCAGGGCTTTGTCAAAGAGCGTGAAACGCTGGCTTTCCTGACGAAAGTCACCACCTGGCGGCGGCCGCTGTAAATCCTGAACTCCCAATAGATGCAGTGGATCCCGGCCTATTTTGCCTGGGCCGCACTGAATCATGATTTGCGCCGGATACGGAATGACACTATTCTATTATTATTGTTACATGAAAGTGACATAAAAATAGAGGTTCTTCACGAAACACCGAGGTATCGCGCCATGAGCGTTCTTGATCATTCTTCCCGCGATGCCGCGCCTTCCGAGCGCGGCACTTTTGACTCCGGACGCTGGCAGTTCGGCCTTCTTAAAACCTTGCTGCTGGTTCTGGCCGGCGTGCTGGGGACCGCCTTTGCCATCGCGCTTGACCCGATCGTCAACATTTTTGCTGAAGGCTGAGCCGTCAGCCTATTTCCCTAGAATACAGGTAGTCGGCCCGTGCCGAGCAGCGGCATGGCGAAGGCCAGCGCAATGGAAATGATGAGGCCGAAAAAGGCGCGCGCGGCGTCTCCTGTTACGTCGCGTACCGCTTCGTTCCTGTCGCGCAGGCCGGCAATATAGGAAATCGCGAGTTCCCGTCCGGCCAGAAGGCCCAGAAATACCCAGGTCGTGCTCATTGGCACATTGTTGATCTCTTTGAAGAACAGCAGGATCAGCGCATAGATCAGGTCCACCACCGTGGCGGCACGCACATCAATCGTGTTCACCTTGCGCTCCACGATGCGCTGAATCTGGCCGCCTTTGGTAGCGAAGATGTAGCCTTGGATCAGCACAAGCAGGGCCGTACCGAAGATAACCGCAACCAGGCCAAAACTGACTGTGGTTTCTCCATCCGCGATTGTGACGTGCCGGGGCAGGTAGATGAAGATATTGGCCAGATCCTGCATCAGCCACTGCGACCAGAGGAAGGCGGTCGTGATCCACTGGAAGATCACCCAGTAGGGCCAGGGGAGTTCCTCGCGGGTATGAAACACCCAGCGTTCGAATGTGTGGGAAATCACAACCCAGATCAGAATGCCGACACCGAAGGCCACGATGTAGCCCATGGCGGACTTGACCAGCATGCTGGTCAGAACGCCGCTGGTTGCCGCGCCACCTGATAGCGCGAAGAGTGTCAGCACAAGGAAGGTCGTGGAAACCGGAATGCCGAATCGCGTGATCACAAGCAGGATCAGCGGAGGCAATGCATGCCACCATTGGATGCCGGGTTGCAGGACCCCGCTGCGATTGCCTTCGCCAGGCAGCACGCTCAGCTTGTCGAGGCGTTCATAGGCGATATCGCCGGCACCATGGAAATATCCATAGGCAATCGTGGCGACCAGAATGCCGGATGCGAAGCCCCACAATGCCCACCAGGGCAGGCGCTTATTGGAAGAGATGAACGTGCCGAGAGTCTGGATCGAGTCATTCGCCACAACGGCATAGGCAGCCAGCATGAAGCCGAGCACACCGAAGATTTCCAAGCTATCCATGTTTCGCCCAGTTTCCGTCTGGCGTCCTGTCAGCCCCATACTGATGGTTACAGCTTGGTTAGCAGGTGCCGCACCCGGTGCCGATAGAAGCTTTGTGAATTAAAAGTGACAGCACCGTGTCGGCGCTGCGGCATAGGCGTGCGCAGCGTTTCTGCCACTCAAATTTCAGTAAATTACCTAGGTTTCACAAAGTGTTGTGGCGCCGCCACAGCTGGATCACAGCATCTGCAGGTGGTGTTTTCGTAAGCTGTTTTCCGTCCGCGGCAGCCCTAGTTCAGGGCCACGCAATCTTGCGGACAAAGGAGTAAAAAAATGAAACTTGCACTCGCTTCGCTCGCCGCTCTCGCTGTCGCGACCCCGGCCTTCGCTCAAGGTGACATTGAACTCGGCGCGGCTTATTCGCACTTCGACGCTGACAGCGCCAATCTCGACGCCCTGACCGCACGAGGCACCTATTTCTTCACCCCGCATGTCGGTGTGGAAGGTGAAGCCTCGATCGGTATCGGCGATGACGATGTCGGCGCGGCCAATGTCGAACTCGACAATTCCCTGGCTGCTTTCGGCGTGGTCCAGATGCCGGTTGCCGAGCGCGTCGACCTGTTCGCCCGCGCCGGTTACGCCACCAGTGAGTACAATGTCGACGTTCCGGGTGCGGGCGGCGCATCGGGTGACGATGACGGCTTCGCCTATGGCGTTGGCGGCAAGGTCTTCCTGAACGAGAAGTTCGGCCTGCGCGCCGATGTCACCCGCTATGAAGGCGACGATACCGATGCCGACGTGATCTCGGTCGGCGGCGTCATGAAATTCTAAGCTTCCCACCTCTCCAACGGGAATACACTGTCCCCGGTGCTGCGGCGCCGGGGACTTTTTTTGAATTCGGGATTCAGTTTCCGGTCTGGCCGCGGTGGCGCAGTTTCTGGTCGGCCAGCACGCAGGCCATCATCGCCTCGGCCACGGGCACGGCGCGGATGCCGACGCAGGGGTCGTGGCGGCCTTTGGTGCGCACGTCCACATTCTCGCCGTCACGGGTGACGGACTGGACCTCGTTCAGGATGGAGGAGGTCGGTTTGATGGCGATCCGCACGATCAGGTCCTGCCCGGTGGAGATACCGCCCGCGACGCCGCCATTATTGTTCGACAGGAAGAGGGGGCCGTCATTGCCCGCGCGCATCTGGTCAGCGTTTTCTTCGCCGGAGAGGCTGGCGGCGCCAAAGCCTGCGCCAACCTCAACGCCTTTGACCGCATTGATGCTCATCATCGCGCCGGCGAGTTCCCCGTCCAGCTTGCCATAGATGGGCGCGCCCCAGCCGGCGGGTACGCCGCTGGCCTGCACTTCCACAATGGCGCCGGTGGAGCTGCCGGCCTTGCGCGTGGCGTCCAGGAACTCCTCCCATTTGGGCACCATGCCGGCGTCCGGGCACCAGAACGGATTGTCCTCGACAATGTCCCAGTTCCAGTTTTCGCGGTTGATGGCATGCGGGCCGATCTGGACCACCGCGCCGCGGATCACGATGCCGTCGCCCAGCGCGCGGCGGGCGACAGCCCCGGCAGCGACGCGGGCAGCTGTTTCGCGGGCAGAGGAGCGTCCGCCGCCGCGATAGTCCCGCACGCCATATTTGGCGTCATAGGGATAGTCGGCATGTCCGGGCCGGTAGCGGTCGCGGATCTCGCCATAGTCTTTCGAGCGCTGGTCGGTGTTCTCGATCATCAGCGAGATCGGCGTGCCGGTGGTGACGGGGCCACCTGTCCGGTCATCCTCGAACACGCCGGAGAGGATTTTCACCGCGTCCGGCTCCTGGCGCTGCGTGACGAAGCGCGAGGTGCCGGGGCGGCGTTTGTCCA
>MDTG01142220.1_pt1 | contig 26703 bp, 26 predicted proteins | sample 811421 | NCBI WGS metagenome assembly MDTG01 (sample SAMN05326645, study PRJNA326480) | marine metagenome | isolation source: seawater | place: Pacific Ocean: South East | collected 2011
AAAAATATTATCTCCAAGAACCATACAAACGTCTTCAGAGCCAATAAAATCTTCAGCTATAATAAAAGCTTGAGCTAAACCTTCTGGTTTAAGTTGTTCTATATAAGAGATCTTAATACCCAACTGATTTCCAGATCCTAATAATTTAATATAACTAGGCAAGTCCTGAGGGCTGGAAATAATAAGAATATCTTTAATTCCAGCTAAAAGTAAAGTAGCGAGCGGATAATAAACCATAGGTTTATCATAGACACACAATAGTTGTTTTGAAACACTTTTTGTGATTGGGTACATTCTAGTACCATTACCTCCCGCAAGTATAATTCCTTTCATATTCCAAAGTTAGTAATTCTTCCTAAAGAAAATCTAGTTTTGAAAATGAAATTTTTTAAATATATGTTGATTAATATCTTCATAATTGGAAAGTAAATGTTTGTAATTAATAATTACAAATAATGCGTGAAGATTTTTAATAACAAGACAGAAGAAAAATAATGAAAAAATATTTTAAAATTTAAGACTACAGTGCATAGTCTTTTATATCGAAAGTTAAATTAACATTAACAACTCTAAATAATTGTAAATAAGTTTAGTTATTATTTAATGCAACTTTTTTAATTATAGATTTCAGTTCTGTTAATTTAATTCTATTTTCTAAATTTAAATCAAAGTTAGAAGTTACATACCCTATTCCATTATGCTCTCCATTTTTTATAGCCACAAAAGCTAAATAAAATTTAAATTTTTCTAATTTTAAATTTGATTCTTTTGAATAGATTGAATCACTTTCATGAATATCATTTGGGTATACTAATTCAACAAATAAACTAGTTCCTCTATTGTCTAACTTAAATATTTTAATATCATCTTTAGAAGCATAAAAACTATTTAATAAATTTTCTGCATTTAAGGCATCAGTTTCATTCTTAAATTTTACTAAAAAATCTCTAGACATTCTTGGTAAAATTTCTGAAAAATTTTTAATACCAATCATCTCTGCAAACTTGATATGTTCTTTAATACGCCAGTAGAAAGTTAAATGCTCGTGAGGTTGTTGATGTAGACCAGTAGCTATAATTAGTCTAACATCCTTCAATCTTAATAGTTTACTTATCTGATGGTCATATTCTGATAAAATTTGAATTAATGGATCAAAACCATCTGGGCAATACCAATCAGGATTTTTTAAATCTCCCTGATATGCTTTAGAATTAAATAAATAATGATGTTGTATATGAGCACCTGTATTTAAAAATAAATTTGAAAAGCCGGGTTTGTATTTTTTCCAAAGGGTCAGATGAACATCTGCTAATAAACTATCTAGAATAACTGCCTTAACTCCTGGATTTTTTGCTTTGGCAACTGTTTTTACATAATGAAACCATCTTGAAATAGGAACATACAATAAAAGTCCAAGACCTAATGAAATCATTGATTTCAAATTTAATTTTGATTTGGCATTATCATTTACTGATTGTTGTACTGCTTGATACAATGCCTTTACGATCCAGTTACCTGAAGGTTGTGTTTTAGTCCAGGGATCAGGAACAAAAAAAGAAGTTTTTTTTAAACGATTTTCTGTGTTAAAGGGAGAAACAGCACCAACCGAAAGCCCTTCTGTTTCTAACTCCTCAAACAATTGAGACAATGATGGATGATTGACAATATCACCTAAACGAAATACTTTATGCTCATCAAAGGTTTTTCCTGTATGAATAGTTACCCATTGAACCCAAGGTTCTAAAAGATTATATTCTTTTTCTGATGTAGTTTCGATAGGTGATTGTATTTTAAATATTTTTTTGAAATTAGGCAGAAGGCCTTGATTTATATAAAATTTGATATAATCAAAGTTAAGTTCATTAAGTCCTAAAAGTATTGTCTTATTCATCTTTAAGTATTTTTATAAAGTTATTCCATAATATTTTTTCGTCAAAATTTTCAACAACAAAGTTTCTTCCATTTTCACCAAACTCAACTACTTTGGCTGGATTATTTACAAAAAATTGAATAGAATTCTGAATTGAATCGGAACTGGTGTTACAAAATAACCCTGTTTTATTTTCGATAATTGAATCGACACACCCCGTTACTTTTGTAGTTATTATTGCCTTTTTAAGAGATGAAGCTTCTAAAACTACTGTCGGAAAACCTTCTCTAAATGAAGGTAAAATTAAAACATTAATCTTGCTGTAAAAAAAATTTTGATCTTTAATTTTTCCCAAATAAGTAATATTAATTGAATTTTCCTCAATAATGTTAAGATACTCATTTGGTATAGGATCTCTTTCATCTTGATATCCTGCAATAATTAATTTACAATTAGGATGGTCTAGATTAATTTTACGCCATGCATCGATTAATTCAATAAGACCTTTATCTTTTGCAAACCGTCCTATAAAACCAAATGATAAATGACTTCCACTAGTTGGGGATAAACGATTTGGATTAAATTTGTAAGCAGTATCAATTCCATTAAAAGTTCCCTTATTTAGTAATATATTTTTATGTTTCTTACCAAGCTTTAAATCTAAACTCACATTTTTAACTGAGGGACTAACGCATATTGTCTTTGAGCTTAAAGAAGAATTGATTTTTTCAATAGCTATTAATATTAAACGCATTAAACCACTTGCTGTTTCGTGGACTAAACCATGCCTAATATATATAACTTTTTTCTAATATTGGCTTAACTACCTTTTTACAGGTTCCAGGTGGAACAGTGGTTTCTACTAATATTAATACATCTTCTTTACAATTATCGCCAATAACTTTAATAGCCTTCTTAAAATTAGTTAGATCAACATCATAATTAAGTAAATCTCCGTATTGGTTTGTTTCTTTTTTAACATCTAGATTAACATCAACAATTACATAATCAGCAACTGAATAAGCATAAGAATCATAAGTGGCATAAAAATTATTTTTTTGTTTAGATCTTAAAAAAAATTCTTCAATTTTTGGATCAGATGCAGATATAGGAAATATACCATCATTTATAGATTTAATTTTCCAATAATTATCATCATTAGCTAAATCAACTCCAATAACAGCATATTCATCTTTTTCGGAATTTGCACACACCAAAGACATAACAGCTCCTACAAATCCTAATCCTTGGACAACAATTACTTTCTTTCCAAAATTATTTTTTAAAAAAAAATCAATTTGATTCTTGTCATTTTTCTCATCAGGCAAAAGATAAACTTTACCATTAAAAGGGTTAACAGATGTATTTTTCATATATATGTTTAATATTATTGTTTTTTAATATTTCAGGAAGAAAGATTTGATTCAAAAATAATAAAACTAAACCTACTTGTTAGAAAATATAATTCTTTATTTTAAACTCATTGATAAAACATTCTAATCCTTTATTATAAGTTGCAACTAAAATTTATTTTAAACCAATTAACTAATATTACCTATTTAAAATTTATTCCAAAAAAAATCATTTAATAAAATGAGATTAATATTTATAGCTAGAATTAGTTATTATTTTTTTTAATATATTATTTATGTAAGCACCATAATCTTTTAAACTATACTCTGTAAGATGACTATTATCCCAAATTTTAGGATCTTTATTTTTATAAAAAAGATCACATTTATTTTCAGAACAGAAGAATCTAAATTTATCTAAATAATGAACTCTCTTATTTGAAATACTTTCGAAAAGAATCTTTGAAGCGTTTTTAGAAATTAAATTTATATGATTATCATATATATAAGTGTTTATGTTATTTACTGGAATTTTGTTCTTAGCCATTTCAATAGCTATTGAATTTAGAGATGTAAATGCAGCACTTCCAATAAGTAAAATATCTTTTTCATATTTTGTTTGCAAATAATTTGAAATTTGTGTTGTAGAATAAACTGTTTTGTTATTCCAAAATCCTGTAAGAATAATGATATCGCTATTCATGAAATCATATTCTAAATCTTTGACGGAATAGCTAGAATTATTATTACAAATAAAAACATCTGCTGATCTAGTCAATAATGATTTATATAAACCCTCAAAACAAATATCGTCCATACTTATTGATTTTATATTCATAGATTCATCTGAATCATAAGCTTGTAAAGAAACAAAAGCATCTTCTGCCATAGAATCTCCCATAATTAAAACATTCAAAGAATTATCTTTAAATATATCATTTAAAGTATTTTGAGAAATTTTTTGTTTGTTTTTTTCAACTTGTTGTTTATCAAAAACAAATGTGTTTTCATATTTTTTTAAAAAATATGAATTAAATCCGTCAGTTTTATGACCCATATAACCAAAAGAGAAAAGTAATCCAGTAGAAAGCAGAAAGGAAAAGAAAACTGTTTTTCTTGAAACAGCTAAGTATCTAATTGGTTTTTCATAAAAACGATAAGAAAAATAACTTATAAAATAAATTATGAATAATAATAAAAACATATGTGATATGTTAATATACTCAATATGTGGATTAAAGATTTTATAGAAAGACAGAATGGGTTGATGAAACATATATAATGAATAACTCAACAATCCAATATGTACAAATGGATTAAATGATAGTATTTTTATAATATTTTTATTTGTCTGAATTATTAAAATAATTGAAACAAACACTACATAAATTCTTAAAATAGAAATATCAATATCAATTATATTGGTAAATAAAATCAATATCAGAGAAACTAAAGAAATTATTGAGAAATAATTTGATGAAAAACAATTAAAATATCTAAAAGTGTTTTTAGATTTAATTCCAAACAACACACCAATAAGAAGTTCCCAAGCTCTTGAAAAAGTAGAATAAAAAGCCGTGTTTGGGTCTATATTAATTAGATATAAGTAATAAAATAAACTAATTGATAAAAAAATATAAATTAGAATTTTTCTTGTAAACCCTTTAAAAATAATTAAAAATGCCGGAAGAAAAAGATAAAACTGTTCTTCGATACTTAAACTCCAAGTATGAATCAAAGGAGAAACTTCTGCAAATGGATTGAAATAGTTTATTTCTCGCAAAAACAAAAAATTAGATAAAAAAACTAAAGATGCTGAAATAGATTGTGAAACATCTTTTATATGACTTGGAGTTAAATAAATAAACGAAATTGGAATAATTGAAATTATAATAATAAAATACAAAGGAGCAATTCGCTTTATACGTCTTTCATAAAATTCTAAAACAGAAAAAGAATTAGATTTTAATTTATTATGTAATATTTTTGAAATTAGAAATCCGCTTATAACAAAGAAAACATCAACTCCTAAAAAACCTCTTGGTGCTATATTATGATCTAAGTGATATAAAATAACCGGTATTATTGAAAGAGCTCTCAATCCATCTAGTTCTGGTCTGTATTTCATAAAAGGTTTTATAGTGATTTGTAAAGATTTTCCATATTATTTACTAAAACTTTATAATTAAATAGTTTTAAACTTATACTTTTTCCATTTTTTGATATTTTTTCTCTCAATTTTTTATTTTCTATTAATTCGATTAAATCATCCCCAAAACATTTTACTTTATTATTTGAAATAACACCACTAATTTTATGATCGATAATATCCACAACTCCACCCACATTAGTTGAGATTGAAGCTGTTCCACTTGACATTGATTCAATTATACTAACAGGTGTACCTTCGTTGTCTGATGTTAAAGCGACAATATCGGAAGCAGCTAAAAAAGAATCGATTTCTTTTTGCCAAGAACAAAAGAAAATATCATAACTACCTACAAAATTTTTATTACCATAGTCTAAACCAATATACTCTGCATGTTTAATTAAATTACTCATTTCTGGACCATCGCCAATTACAAGTGCTTTTATTGGTATGTTAGTTTTATTTTTACAATACTTTATAACATCAACAAAAAGCTTATGATTTTTAATTGGTACTAATCTTCCTATAATAGTAATTAATATTTCTTTATCAATAACGTTATATTTATTCCTAATTTGAGCTCTTTTTTCAGTTGTGTTTACTGAAAATTTTTTCAAATCAAAACCAAGTGGAATAATAGATATTTTACTTTCATCACAAATAGCATATTTATTTACTAAATCTTCTTTTTGTGATTTTGATATAGCAATAATTTTAGTTGACTTTGATGCTAAGAATCTTTCAATAAATATTAAGATTTTATTTTTAAAATTTGAAAAATATCCTTCGAAAACATTACCATGATAAGTATGAACTAATCTTACTTTTTTATAATATAACAAAGAGGCTAAACGTCCTAAGAGACCTGACTTAGCCGCATGTGTATGTATTATATGAGGTTTAAACTTATATATTATTATTATAATTTGAATTAAAGAAATTAAGTCAAATAATGGAGAGATAGCTCTTCTCATGAATTTCAACTGCTTAAAAGACACATCTAATCCGTTTAATATGTATTCTGCAGATTGCTCATGAGATTCATGCTTACCTCCAATTAATAGAGTTTCGTATACTTCTTTATTAATATACTTTGTTAAATATGCTGCATTATATATTGGGCCACCAACATTAAATCTATTTAATATTCTTAAAATTTTTTTTTTTTTCATTAAAGATTATTTCAATATTTTATCTAAAACAGTAATTAAATAATGCATTTGTTTAGAATTTCCTATAGTAATTCTAAAAAAATTATCTAATTTCTTAAGATGAGTGAAATCTCTAATAAAAATATTGTTTTTGTTTAAAAAAGTGATTAACTCTTTTTTTAGTGAAATTGAATTACATTCAATAAAAAGAAAATTAGCATCTGAATTAAAAACTTTAAACTTTTTACTTTTATCAAAGTATTCAAAAATAATTTTTTTTGATTTATTTACTTCTTCAATGTATTTCAATGTATAATCTAAATCTTGTAAGGCAGCTATTGCTGCAACTTGAGCCAATTGTGATACACTTTTAGGATTTCTAATATCACTAAGTTGATTTTTAATACTGATATTACTTATAGAATATCCTATTCTAAATGAAGCTAATCCAAAAGCTTTAGAAAAAGTTCTACAGATAATCAGATTTGGAATTTCTCTTAAATCTTGATCAAAAGAGCTTTTATTAAATTCGTAATATGCCTCATCAAAAACTAAAATTGTATTTAAATGCTTTTTTAATAATTTTTGAATTGATTTTAAATCATGTGAATTTCCTGTTGGATTATTTGGATTTACTATGTATAAAAGTTTTGGTTTGGTATTTTCAATGCATTCGTCTAATAAATTAAAATCAATTTTAAAATCTTTATCTAAATCAAAATTAAGAACATTAGCTTTTGATGCTTCAACACAAGCTCTAAAATTGTCATAAGTTGGTCCTACAATTACTACATTATCTTTTTCAGATAAAAAGGTTCTTGATATAACTTCGTGTAGTGAATCAACTCCTGAAAATAATTGAATTGTTTCAATATTTTGAGATGTATAATCAGAAATCAAATTATAAAGCTCTTCATTATATAAGTTTGGATACCACTGAAAAGGTTCATTTTCAAGAAATTTTAAAATTTCACTTTTAACCATCGGAGATGGTTTAATGGTTGATTCATTCCAATCTAATTTTAAAATGTTTTTTTTATTTTTTGATATCCAAGCTTTTGGGAGAACTACTCTATATGGATTTATTTTACGACTCATTTATAAATTTTTTTAGTACATTAAATTTAAAATCTAAAAACATTTTAGATCTGTCCCTAGCAAATTTTATTGGGCTTGCCTTATATTTTAAATAAGGTTGATTTAAAAATCTTCCAGTTGGTATTGGATTCAATAAAAAAGAGGTACTAACTTCTAGAATTATAGGTTTAGATTCTGTATCATCATTCTCAAAAGTAACATCGTATGCTGCAATACTAACATTTAATTTCTTAGTGTAATCTATAATAATTTTTTCATTTTTTTTTGAAAGTGGAGTAAAATCTAAAGCCGAACCATTACTTGTAGATGTAGTGTTGAATGTAGAGGTTACTTTTTTTGATCTCCAATAAGAATAATTTATAGAACTATTAACTACAACAACTCTTGAGTCTTTTGTCATATTTACTAATGATTGAATCAAAAAAGTTGATACATTTTTAAATGATTGCTTAGAAATATTAATTAAATTTTCTCTGTTTTTAATGTGATAAATACCCTTGCTATGATTTGAAAAAGGTTCTTTTATTAGAAATGGGTATGTAAAGTTTTTTTCAATGAGTTTAATGTTGAATTTTTCTTTTTCAATAATTATTGTTTTAGGACAAGAAATATTAAATTTATCAAAAATCTTGTGCATATAAACTTTGTTTTCCCAAAGTAAAATTTCTTTAGGTTTTGGAAATAAATTATTTCCTAAAGATTCAATTTTATTAATTACAAAATACAAGTATTCACTATGATTATCAAAATCATAATCATTAATAAGTGAGCTAAAACTATAATAAACATTACAATTCTTTAATATTCCAAACTTACTCCTAAACACAAATCTATATTTCTTTTTTGATTTTACTAATGAATATATAATTGAAAAATCGTGAAGGACAAATGCTCTTCCAAAATAATTTATCCAACCCTTAAAACTTGATGGATATAACAATATAACATTAATGGATTTTGTGTCATAATATTTAAAAATATTTAAAAAGCCAATTTTTCCAATCGATGTTATAATTAATGAAATTTGATAAATTATATAATTAAATAATTTCATAATGATTTTGGATTTATATGTTTAAAATTATTGCTTTCATAAATATTAAAATCTTTTAAACTGAAAGTTTTAAAATCTAACGAATCAAAATCTAAATCAGAAAGATCATCAACTAAAACAATTCTTTTGTTAAACAAGAATAAAATCTTAATTAAATAAAATTTAAACTTTGTATTGCCAAGTAATAAAATAGGACTATTAAAAGCTATTAAATTTTTCTCTAAAAATTTAGAGATACTATTAAATGAACCAAGTCCTCTAGCAGTAAAAACAATAGGTTTATATTTTTTTTTAATATAAAAATTAACTGTTTTAATAACAGAATTATTTATTGTTGCCTTATTTAGATCTAATTTATTTATGCCCTTAAAATAATTATGATTAGCCAAAGTAAAATCAATATCAATTAAAATTATTTTTTTCTTCAATTTGATAATTAAAAAAATAGCTCTTAAAAATAATAAACTATGGTATAATATCTTTAATAATTTCATTAGAGTTAAGGTTATTCTAAATACCATTTAATAGTTTCCTTAATTCCTAATTCAAAATTAAATAAAGGATTATATCCTAATTTGCTTTTCGCCTTTTCAATAGACGCTAAAGAATGTGGAATATCTCCTTTTCTAAATGGACCATTAAAAACTTTAATTTTAGAAATGTTTTCATCGTGTTTACTTAAATATTTTTTAAGTATAATCACTAGTTTAGAAAGACTTGTTCTCTCTCCAACAGCTGTATTATAAACGTTATTAAGCGCAGATTTATTTGTAGTTGTTATTGCTAATAAATTCATTAAAATAACATTATCGATATATGTGAAATCTCTTGAAAATGATCCGTCTCCGTTAATAATTGGAGATTTATGATTTTTTAGAAGATTTATAAATTTAGGTATGACTGCAGCATAAGCTCCATTAGGGTCTTGTCTTCTACCAAAAACATTAAAATATCTTAAACCAATATAATCTAGATCATAAGTAGTCTTAAATATATCAGCATATAGCTCATTTACATATTTTGTAATTGCGTAGGGAGACAAAGGTTTTCCAATATGGCTTTCAACTTTCGGCAATTCTTCAGAGTCTCCATAAGTTGAACTACTAGCAGCATAAATAAATCTCTTTATTTGATTGTCTTTACTTGCTACAAGCATGTTTAAAAATCCATTAATATTAACTTCATTAGTTAAAATAGGATCATTTATAGATCGTGGAACTGATCCTAATGCTGCCTGGTGTAATACATAATCTACATTTTGACAAGCATACTGACAAACTTCAATATTTCTAATGTCACCCTCAATAAATTTAAAATTATTATGATTTAAAAATGAAGATATATTTTCTTTGTGTCCAGTAGAAAAATTATCTAAACATCTAACTTTAACCCCAATTTCTAATAATTTTTCACATAAATTTGAACCAATAAAACCAGCGCCTCCTGTAACTAAAATTATTTTATTTTTTAAATTATTAAAATTATTCATTTATTATAATTTTTTATCAGATCTGTCTCCTAAAAGGCCTTTGACGTCATAAACTACAGAATTTTTCTTTTTTAATTTATCTAAATCTAAATGTAAGTATTCCTTATGTGAAACAGTTAAAACGATGGCATCAAATTGGGAATCTGGACATTGATTTGAACATTTGATTTTATACTCTTTAAATAATTTTTTAATGTCAACCCATGGATCATAAATTATGGGGTTTAATCCATAATCTTTAAATTCATTGATAACATCGATAACCCTTGTATTTCTGAAGTCTGGACAATTTTCTTTAAATGTTACACCCAAGATCAAGACATCAGAATCTTTGACGTTTATATTTTTATTAATCATTAATTTCACCGTCTGATTAGCTACATATTTACCCATAGAGTCGTTCAATCTTCTTCCAGCTAAAATTATTTCAGGATTATATCCGTTTTTGATTGCAATTGAAGATAAATAGTAAGGATCTACACCAATACAATGTCCACCAACTAAACCCGGTTTGAATTTTAGAAAATTCCATTTAGTTTCTGCTGCTTTCAAAACTTCCTGTGTATCAATTTTTAATAGATTAAAAATTTTGGCTAATTCGTTAATAAAAGCAATATTTATATCCCTTTGAGAATTTTCAATAACTTTAGCTGCCTCAGCTACTTTTATTGAGGGAGCTAAATAAGTTCCAGCATCAATGATGGAATCATATAACCTGTCAATTTTAATTGAACTCTCATGATTGGAGCCGGAGGTGATTTTTAAAATCTTAGTTAATGTCTTATTTTTATCACCAGGGTTTATTCTTTCAGGTGAATAACCAACAAAAAAATCACTATTTAATTTTAAGCCACTCTTCTGTTCTAAGATTGGAACACAGTAATCTTCTGTTGCGCCTGGATATACTGTTGATTCGTATACTACATAATCTCCTTTTTTAATTACAGTTGCAATCAAGTTTGTTGCTTTTAATAAAGGATTTAAATCCGGCTGATTCATATTATCAACTGGTGTTGGAACAGTAATTATATAACAATTAGAATCTTTAATAGAATTAATATCCGAAGAACAAAACAAACCTATATTATTAGGATTTTTGTCTAAAACTTCTTTTAATTTTGTTTCTTCGATTTCTAAAGTTTTATCAATGCCTTTATTAATTTCCTTGACTCTTTCAAAATCAATATCATAACCAATAACTGAATATTTTTTTCCAAACTCGACGGCTAATGGTAATCCAACATAACCAAGGCCGACAATTGTTATTTTTTTCATATTAATATATTAAAAAGGGGTTGGTATAGTTGCATTATGAATAAAGATGAGAGGTAATAGACTCAAATTAATAAAAACAAATCTAATAAATTTTTTTTGTTTAAATATTGCCTCAAAGTATAGTCCAACTAACAAATATACAAAACTAAAAATAAGAAACGCTACTCTTTGGGAAACACCTGAACTGAAACCTATGATAGAACTAAAGTAAATAATACACATAAATAATACTATCCAGGTAAAATATATTTTTCTTATACTGCTAAAATATATTTCTGTTAGCCAAATGAAAAAAAATATAAATAATAATGAACAAATATACATTAATGTAATATTAGCACCCTCCTTTGTAGATGTAAAATCTCTTACTAAAATTTCATTTGTACTTTCAGCTATAGTGGTATTCACAAAAACTATAGTTATTAAAGTTAATAATGATAGTAGTTTTGAAAATTTATTTTTATTTGCAAGGAGAAAAATTGGTAAAAAGAAAATTGAAGAATTATGTATAAAAAAAGAAATTATAAAATATAATAAACCATTTCTTTTAAAATTGTTTATATATAAACCGTACGCAAAAATAGCTAATGCTGTAGAAAATAATTGACGATATGTATTATGAAACCCTAAAACAATAGGAAAAAAAAGTAAAACAGAAAAATATATGTAATACATACTTACATTGCTAACTTTTGGGAATAAGCCTTTTCTTAAATATGAGATTCCCCTGTAAAGAAATATATAAAATACACAATCAAGTATTATGAAGACAATAACAGGATCACTTGTGATTTTATATAAAATTTGTACAGTATAAATAAAAATAAATTCACGATAAAAAAACATTGGAATATCCTCCATCTGCATTACACGAGAATATTGAAGAAAATCAGACTCTACAGTAAGATCATATCCAGTTCTAACATAGAAACTCAAAAACATTGAGATTAAAAACCATAAAACAAAAAATCTTTCTTTTTTTAGCTTGTAATTTGTTAAGCTGAAAAATACAGCAAAAAAATATATCAGTAAATAAATAAAAAATTCCATCGAATTTAATTAATCAAGTATTTAATTTTAAAAATTAATTGAAGTATTATTTTGGATAAGTAAAATTTATTTTCCCGTTTAATATTTTTCAATACTATTAACTTTAATCTATTATTTTCAGGTTTGTTTTTTCTTAAAATTTGTTTTAAACAAGTTGAAAACCAAATTAACTGAATAAACAAATTGGTTCTTAAATTCAAACAATATTTCTTAACAACATAAGTTTCAGAAATAGTGATATTTAAAGAATTTTTTGATAAACCTTTAGGATTAAAGTAGTAAATATATAAAGGCAAATCAATATTGATTACATCAATTTTATGGTCCATTATTCTTAACCACAAATCCCAATCCTCTGAAGATCTTAAATTTTCATCATAACCCCCAAGTTTTAATAAAGTTTTTTTTGAAATCATGATACCAGAACCAGTAATTACATTTCTAAAAATTAGTAAATGAGATTTAGAATATCTTTTTTTTATTGTAGTGTTATAATTTTTAAAATTATCCCAACGACTGTTTAAATTAACCTTGTCAACGGAGCACGAAACAGCTAAATTTTCTGTGTAAACAGATAATTGTAATTCAATTTTTTGAGGATGAATTTCATCATCTGCATCTAAAAAAGTTATAATATCAGATTCAGAATTTCTTATACCAACATTTCTAGTTTTTGCTAAACCATAATTTTTTTCATTTTTTATGTATTTAACTTTTGGGTGATTTTTTAAAACTGATTCAATTTTTTCTGTTTCAGGTGAAAAATCATTAACTACTATTATTTCATTTAACTTTCTAGTTTGTGCATAAATTGACTTTAAAGCTCTTTCTAAAGTTGAAGAATCATTGTAACAGGGTATAATAACACACACTGAATTTTTCATACTTATTTTTGTGGATTTGGGTATCTATATTTAAACCAATCCCAATCTCCTTCAATCTTTTGTTTTAAAATCTTAATATTATCTCCACTATGTATAAAACTTCTGTTTAATAATAAGTTATTACTAATAGAATTATTAATATCAAAACGACTGCTAAAACCATATTTATAACCTACTTTTTTAGCACTGGTCGCAACAAATAAATTCACATCTCCGTAAGGATATGAAATTGTATCAACTTTTTTATTGATTACATCTTCAATGTATTTCCTACTATAATCCAACTCATGTATAAGTTCTTTTGATTTACATTTTGTTAAATGACAGTGCGATTTTCCGTGGGATCCTATTGTTACACCTTTCATCAAAGAAAGTTCAAGCAAATCTTTTTTGTTCATACAATTATTATTTTTATTATCTATAAAATCTGTACTAACAAACACAGTAAAGGGAATTTTATTTTCAATCAAAATTGGAGCAGCAAAAGTCAAATTATCTAAATAACCGTCATCAAAAGTAATTGATATTTCTAGATCTGAATAATTCGAATCAAACAATTCAGATGATACTATTTTATAATTCTTTAAAAATTCAATATGTTCAATAAAAGTTTCTTTACTTAATGAATTCAATCCACTATAATCTCCTATAACTTCAGATCCTATCGAATGATAAATTATAGATCTATGACCTAATTTTGGACTTTGTCTAAACATTGAAAAAAATAATGAGATTGATTCTCTGATTTTAGATTTCATAGAATTATTTAAATTTTAAAATTAAATTAAAAAGATATTTCAAAATGTAGTGACTTGAAAAATCCCATTCACCAATAAATCTTACCAACTCAGATCCAGAACCCTTTTTAAAATTATATACCCCTTTATTATTTTCTGGGTCTACTCCACCCATGTCGTAAACTGAAATATTTTTTTCAGAACAACTTTTCATTAGTTCCCAAAAAACAGAATAAGACGAGTATAATTTACGTCCTTCAATTGAGGTTGCTGCAAAAATATCCCATCCTAAGTTTTTATAATATATAGATCCCCTAAATGAAATAAGTTTTCCTTCAAAATTATCACATCTAAACAATATAATATTTTCTGAAAACTTTGAGATTATTAATCTAATTTGATCAATATCAATATTTGTTTTAATACCCTTATAATTATTTAATTCATTATAAAGTTCTTTTAATTCTAATTTTTTAATATTTTCTACTAATTGTGGCTTTGAAGATTTTTTAAAAGACCTCTTCAAGTTGCGTTTCCAGTTTTTACTTGTTTTATTGACTCTTTTATCAATATTGATACTTGGATTATAACTGAGACTTAGTCCACTATTTAATTTAAATTTACTTTTTGACCAATTATTTAATTTAAGAACATTAATATCATCTTCGGAATTTAATCTATAAAAATCTGATTTACAAAATATGTATTTTGAGTTATTATGGGTTTTTATAAAATTTATAAAATTACAGCCAAAATATTTTAATGGACCAAGTGGTCCGCCAGGAATCCACACAAACAATAATCTTAGTGGAAGTTTTTTACAAAATATTTGTGCAGCACATACTATATCAAGATTGTCAAAACCGACTATCCTTTGAACAATCATCTCTGAGTTATCCTTTACTTCACCCCAATTATACATCTGAGCATAAGAACTCATATTTAGATCATAAACTAATTTATTCCAATTAGATTTAGTTCCTTTAAATTCTTTCCAAATGATCATATATTTTAATAAGCAAAATTAATTAGGTATACTTTTGAATAAAATCTGTCATATTTTTTTTGATTACTTGGTAAGTTAGGCCAACTAATACAATTAAATCCTTTACTTTTTCTGGCTAGATTTTTTATTTTATTCGCAGTTTTTATGTCAGATATAAATGGATATCCTTTCGGGCAAGTGTTCAATGGAATTTTATCAAATATTGGTCTAATATCATAATGTTTTAATTTTTTTTTTGAAAAAATTAAATAAATATACCCTTCTTTTAATTTCTTCCTTTTTATTAATCGATTTCAAATAATCAAAGGATTTTATTTTTGGAGTAGGGTTTTTTGGAATAAGAAACTCTTCATTTGGATTACTTGGGGAAATAAAATTGCCATACAAGATTAGTTTAAAAAATCTGATAAAATTTTCACCATATGAAACAAAATTTATTTTTGTCAAGATTTGCAACTTAATTAAAAAGATTTTTATTTTAAATTTTAATCTAATGTTAGATTTAGAGAACGGAATTTGAATATTTTTATTATTTATGAATATTGAATTATTAATAGATAACATACCTATTTCTGAAATACTAATTGTTTTCCTAAAACTGTAAATTCCAAAATCACCCCTCTCTCCTAATGGAATATTATTTTCATCTCTGCTTAAATATCCATGAGCATTATCTTCAATTAAAATACATTTGTTTTTTTTACAGTAATCTTTAAAAATTTTTAAATTTTGAGGAAAACCAAAATAATTTACAGCAATAACTGCTTTTATATTTTTGTTTCTGGGTAATAAAATCGGATTCAATTCTTTATTAACATCGTAAAAAACAGGAATAGCTCCTTTACTATATATTGGAGACAATAAATCTCTACATATAAAAGAAGGAAGGAGAATTTTATCATCCTTTTTTAAATTTATGATATTAAATATTTCAAGCAGAGCAAATCTTGCAAAAGAAAAATATAGTTTTTTCATTTGATTTTGAAAAGAGACATTATTAAGGCTATATAAAATTTTAAGACAAAAGGATATCTTAAAATTGCCTTAAAAAGTAAAATAGTTGCTTTTTTAAAACTTCCCGAAGATTGGAACCCTCTCGCACCAGAATAAATAATTATAGCTCTTCTTCTGATTGCTTTTATTTTTATTATAAAATTTTTAGGTTGATAACTTTCATATATTAACTCAAAAGCATTGCAAAGAGCATCTAAATTCTTATCGTTAGCTTTACTGTTATTATTACCATGAATTAAAAACTCACCAAGTACTTTTGGAATAAATTTGACTGGGATTTTTTCTTTAAGTAATTTTAGCCAAAGATGATAATCTTCAACAGTTATTAGACTGCTAGACTCGTTAAAATAATCTACTTTTTTTAAATACTTTTTATGTATAACTACTGCAGATGTAGAGATACAATTTCCTTCAAATAATAATTTATTAAAGGAAGTTTTACCATTAAAACCATAATGAATTTTTCTTCTTTTTACCTCATTTTGATCAATTCTATAAGACCAAATTTCTGAGTGGCAAACAAAACCTTCAAAATCTAAAATATAATTTACACAAACTTCAAGCTTTGAAGGATACCATAAATCATCAGAATCTAAAAAAGCTATTAATTCACCTTTTGATTTTTTTATACCTAGGTTTCTTGATGCAGCTATTATTCCACAGTTATTAATAGTTAATATTTTAATTCTCTTATCATGAAAAGAATTTATAATTTGTATTGTATTATCGTTTGAATTATTATCAACTATAACTAATTCCCAATTATCATAAGTTTGAGAAATTACGGATTTTATAGTTTTATATATAAACTTTCCACTATTATAAGAAGGCATCACCACAGAAACTAATGGATTCATCATTTAAGTTTAGAAATTTTTTTTACAGAATTTTATTAAACTAACTATTTCATCTTCAATTTTGGATTGTAATACGAAACCCGTACTTTCTAATTTTCTAATGTTATAATTTAAAAAAGGTTTAGTTTTATTTTTAGAATTGGATATTATTTCGATTTTTTCACTAAAAACATTCTTAAACTGTTTCTGAACTAATTTTGAAAAATCTATTAATGTAAATGATGATCTTCCTCCAATATTAAAAACTGGATTTGATTCAACTTTATAATCCAAAAAATGTTTTGTTACACGGCATACATCTGACAATGTTACAAAATCTCTTACCTGTAACGGATTAGATTTAATAAATATTTTTGATTTTAAAACTGCTGATTTACATATATCGTTGGCAAAAAGCATCCAACAATTGGAATTAATATCTGAGGGTGGACCAAAAGAGTTTGAAAGTCTAAGAATAATCCCTTGAAAATTATTTTTTTTATCAAAATCTAAAATAAATTTTTCTGCAAGTAAATGAGTTTTTGCATATGGATGTTCATTATTAGTTTTTGTATTCTCATCAATAAGCCCACTCAGGCAAGAAGAATATACGTGAGCAGTTGAAAAATAAATTACTTTTTTAACCTTATTCAAAATAGCTGATTCAATTAAATTTTTTGTATTCAAAGTATTAACTTTATAGGCCTCATCAGGGTTGTCTAAACATTCCTTAGCATTCATTGCCGCTAAATGAATTATTATGTCAATTTTTATACAAACATCATTTATAGATTTTTTTGAATTCCAATCAATTTTTCTATAATTAAATTTTGTAGCATGATTTCTTGAAGCTATAATAATATTGTATTCTGAGTGTTCTGATAAATAATTAGCGATTCTTCCTCCTAAATATCCACTCCCGCCCGTTATTAAAACACTTGTCATTAATAGTTTGTTACCAATTATAAGGAATAATGTTGTCATTATATTCAAGAACAACACTCTCATTTTTATTGTGTGGAATATCCGCACAATTTACTAATAGTGCTTTTGTGGTACTTACACACTTGAATCCGTACCAAACTCCAGGTGGAATTTTAACTCTTTTATAATTATTGGGTCTACCTAATTTGCAAACAGTAATATTGTTGTATGTTTTTGATTCTTTTCTTGGATCAAAAATAACAAGAATAATTTCTCCAATGGGAACTGAAATATTTTGGGTTTGTAGTTTATGTTTTTTCCAAGCTTTAATTTTTTTTGGTAAAATTTCCGAAAAATAACATTCTCCAAAAGCTTCAAAATCATCTGCATCTGATCTGATCATATGTAAAACTGACCCTCTTTTATCAGAAATTTCTTTTAAATCATAAAAATCTACACCCAAAATTTTTGAAATCATACTAAAAAATTTAATTACACCAATTTTTAGTAGAATTTAAAGCTATGTTTTCATACTCAGAAATTTGATCTAAAGTGAATTTATATAAATCATTATTTGAACCAGAATTATAAAATTTGTCATACCATTTTGCAACTAAAATTATTGTTTGTTTATAGTACAGAGTTGAATCCCATTTTAAATAAGACAAAGCTTTATCACAATTTAATTTTAATAAACTTGCTTCATGAAATTTAATATTATCAGTAATTTCAAATTTTTTATCTTTAAAATCACAGTTATTTGACAAATCTTTAATTAACTCAACAACTGTTTGATTTTGCTCAGATCTAGGGCCAAAATTAAATGCTTCTCCATGTAGACTTGAATCGTTATGTAATTTTTCTCCCAAAGATAAATATCCACTTAAAGGTTCTAAAACGTGTTGCCATGGCCTAGTTGCTTCTGGACTTCTAATTTCTAGTTTTTCTCCATTACTCCAAGCTTTCATACAATCAACAATAATTCTATCAGATGCCCAATCTCCTCCGCCAATTACATTCCCCGCTCTGCCTGTTGAAATTTTGACAGGATGATTATCATTAAAAAATGAATTAACGTAGGATTTAATAATCAGTTCAGCAGCTCCTTTTGATCCACTGTATACATCTTTACCTCCCATTTGATCACTTTCTTTATATCCCCAAATCCATTCTACATTATCATAACATTTATCACTTGTTATCATGATAACCGTACAAGGATTCTTATAATCTCGAAGAGATTCAAGTATGTTCATTGTGCCAATAACATTTGTTGTAATAGTATCTACGGGATTACTGTATGATTTTGATACAATAGCTTGAGCAGCTAAATGAAAAATAAAATCCGGTTTAGTATCGTAGATTGCTTTTTTCAAAGAATCTAAATCTCTAATATCACATCTTAAGTCATTTAATTTATTTGATAAATTAAGTTCTTCAAACATTGATGGAGATGTAGGAATTCCATCAGAAATTCCAGTAACGTTAGCCCCTAATTTGATTAACCAAGAACTTAACCAGCTACCTTTAAATCCGGTATGTCCAGTAATCAATACTTTTTTATTTTTGTAAATATTATTAAACATATTATTTTATTTTAACCATTTTGCATTTCCACTATTCCATTTATCAATAAGTAAGTCTCTGTCTCTAATTGTGTCCATACACTGCCAGAACCCTTCGTGTTCGTATGACATTAATTGCTGATCTTCAACTAACTTTTCTAATGGCTGTCTTTCAAGCATTATGGTATCATTTTCAATATAATCAAAAATTTTAGGGCTAAAAACAAAAAATCCTCCGTTTATCCAACCTGACTGAGCCTGAGGTTTTTCCTGAAAGCTTGTAACCAGTCCTGAGTCATTAAAAACTTCCCCAAATCTAACAGGTGGTCTAACCACAGACATAGTTCCTATTTTACCGTGACTCTTATGAAAATTCGCTAATTTGTTAATATCAATATTAGAAACCCCATCTCCATAGGTTAACATAAACATTTCTTCTTTCTCTAAATAAGGTTTTAGTCTGAGTAACCTTCCACCAGTCATAGTATTTTTTCCAGTATCAATTAAATTAACTTTCCAATCTTCGCTAAAATCATTTATATAATTAACCTTGGAGCTTGAAAAATCAATATTAAAGTCACTCATTTTATTTTTATAATTAATAAAATAATTTTTAATATAATCGCCCTTATATCCTAAAGCAATATAAAAATCCTTAACATCATGCATAAAATATCTTTTCATAATATGCCATAAAATTGGATAGCCTCCAATTTCAACCATAGGTTTAGGCTTTATAACCGTTTCTTCACTCAATCTTGTACCTAAGCCTCCACATAAAATAACTGTTTTCATAAATAATTTTTAAAGTCTAAAATTCAAATAATTGTTCAATAATAAAAAAAAATTGTTTTAATATAAATTGTATGAAATTGCTTTCATCATTTTATAAATTAATTCTAAAATTCGGGAAAATGAGAATCAGATTTATCTTTAAGAGTTTTATAATTACTTTTTAAAGTTTCTTTTAATTTTGTACTACTAACTCCTTTTCCATAAGGAAAATAAACAACTGTAACTCCTAATTTTATTAAATAATCAAATTTACCAACCCAATCATCTCCAACTACGAAAACATCAAAATTTAATTTCTTAACTTTATTTGAATGTTCTAAACTATGTTGTGGGATAACAATATCCGGACCCTTTATTGCTCTCATTAAAGCAATTCTTTCATCAAAAGGAATAATTGGATTTGTTTTATATTTGTTAACAAGTTCATCTGAATTAACACCAACTATCAAAATATCTCCAAGACCACGAGCATAATTAATCATATTTAGATGATTGATATGAAGCATATCAAATGTTCCAGATGTGTAAACTACAGTTTTTTTAGATATCATTTTATTTTATTTAGTTCCTTTGTAATAGCTTTATTTAAATTTATAAAATCATTATTAGACAAATCACCAATATGAGAAATTCTTAACATTTTCTCTGCAAATTGCCCACCACTTGGATTAGTAATATATGAATATTTTTCTGCTAAAACTGTATACATATGTTTTGCAATATTTTCTTTAAAAATTATTGGAGTAATTGCATTAGATAAATTATGTTTTGGAATCAATATTCTATCATCTAAAGTTCTTCTAAAAGTATTAGCTTTTAATTGAACATTACTTAACCAAATTTTTAAGCCGATGTTTTTTATTTTTAACAAAATATCTTCTAATTCCAATATAACTCCAATAGCTGGAGTGTATGGAGTTTGGAAATTATTTAAGTTTAAAATATATTTTTTGAAATCAAAATAGAAATCTGTTTTAGTATTTTGTTTGATTTTATTTAAGGTTTTTTCATTAATAACCGACATAGCTAGTCCTGGTGAAATACACAACCCTTTATGTGAGCTTATTATTGCAATATCAACTCCCAATTCATCCATATGGAATTGATCACATAAAAAAGTAGTTATAGCATCGACGACTAAAAGAAAATTATTTTTTTTACAGAATTTAGAAACTTTTAAGACATCAGCTAAATAACCAGTTGAAGTTTCATGTGCTGTTAAAAAAACCGCCTTATAATTATTACTAGAATAATTATTTAATAAAGTTAAATCTAAGTTATGATTAAAGGGAACTTTTATTTCATCAAAATCAATGCTTAAAGTTCGGCAAATTTCACAAAATCTTTCACCAAAAGTGCCAGAATTAATTATAAGAACACGATCATCATTATAAATAAAATTTGATAAAGTTGCACTCATAGCACCAGTCCCAGAAGATGTTAAGTACATGATTTTTGAATTCATGCTTGTACCTATTAAATCTTTCAAAAGATTGTCACAATTCTTAATTATATTTGAAAAATTAGTTGATCTAAAGTATGGCAATTGATTTGATCTTATTTTTAGAGTGCTCTCATACATTTGAACTGGACCAATAGTAAATAATTTCAGTGAAGGTCTAAAAATTTTTGAAAATAAATTTTTAAAAATAGACATAAATTTTATTTTTTTAAAAACCAATATTGTGCATTTGTTTCTTCTCTTGCACCTGATTTTTCATCTAATAACAACCCTGTTTTTAATATTTCTATCGAAGTAAGTTGTTTTGTAATCAATGTATCATAATCATTTTTCGTTCTATATATTGCGCTATATGTACATTTTAAATCTTTAGAGTAAAATTCATTTAAAGTTAGCCTATTGCCTGTAATACTTACAGATTCTTGTAAATAAATACAACCTTGATCAGACAAGAAATCATTTAATTCACTAAAAAGATTTAATAATGGAACATCATTTATATACATGCAAACTCCATTAATTAATATCAAATCATAATGTTTTAATAATTTGGTTCTATCAATTTCTGTTGCAGACATTGTGAAAAAACTAATATTTTTATAGTTTTTAAATATTTCACAGGCCTTCAACACAAAATTCTCAGAGAAATCTATTCCATGATAAACATCTATTATAGATAATAAGTTATTAGCCCAGCGTCCAATGCCTGAACCGATATCTAAGATTTTTATTTTTTTATTTTTTGTTAATAATGATTGTAATATTTTTTTTTCTTTTTCATTTCTGATTACAGCAGAATTTGTCGCAAGACCTTCACCTAATAAAACACCCTCTAAAGAAGAAGTTTTTTTTGCTCTTGAATTCCAAAATTCAGAAACATTATCCGAGGATATTTTTTCAATACTATTATAGATCCTTGATTTTTTTGTCATTTTAATTCTTTTAATCTTAATTTGTTAATAACAGTAATTTTATAAATTTTTAAATAACGATATAATGATAAACCAAAAAATAAACTCTACAAAGAAAATATCATTATTATTTTTAATTTCTTCCAATTACTTGTTTATATGTTTCCCAAAACCTTTTTAACTTAATCCTTTTCCAGTTTCAATATTTAAAGATACTACCATCAAATTTAAAATTGTCGTCAAGCCATTTGAATAACACTTCTTTATAATTTTATATAATTACAATGTCATTCATATTGAAAATTTAATAATTAATTAAAAAAATGATCATTTGGAAGATTTGGCAAATCTTTTTTTATAAAAGTTTTATTATACATATTGTCAATTATATTACTTTTTGAAATTCTAATAATATCCCAAATATTAAATGGAAAATAAATTAATGCTCCCCACAAAACTATTACCACTCTAAAGTCAAAATATTCTGAAAAATAAATATTAAAAATCGCTAATATTGGATAAGTGAAAATTGTAAAATTCTCATGAAAAATTATTAAAGACAATCCTCTTATTATTTTAGCAAAAGGGTTCAATTTTTTAGTATTTTTTTTAATTTCTATATCTTTTTTGGAATTTCCTTTTAATTTATTTTGTTGATAATACATTGAAATAGCAAACCAAGCAAATGAGTACTTGTCAAATGTTAACGCAGAACTAACCACGCAAAAAATTCCAAAGGGAATTATCCAAAAGCCGGTTGTTTGTGTAGCTCCTAAAAAAATTCCAGTAGTCATGCCAACAGTAACTATAACGTGCATTATCCAATCTACATACTGACCACCAATTCCAGACTTACCATTAAACCTCGCTACACCTCCATCTACATAATCCAATAAATAAAAAATAATGTAACCAAATGATCCGATTAAAATTAATACAGGGTCTAAACTAGCGATTAGTCCTCCACAAAAAACAGCTATTAGCCCCGATAAAATTGATACAAAATTTCCACTTAATCTTAAGTTTAAAAAAACCCATACTAAAACAATTGAAGGCGGAACAAATAATTTATCTCTCCAATTATCATATGAAAAAAACCTGCCTTCTGAACATCTGTTTTTAACTTCGCTATATTTAATCATGTTTTTTTTCTTTTAAAAATTCAACCCATTCTTCTTTCCAGTTAGGTGATTTATATACATACTTATTACCAAAACTCACAACAGTATTTTGTACATCACTACTTTGCCACCACCCCTCAATATTTGACTCAATTTTATTTAAAAAATCAGCAGCTGATTTAGGCGAATCATGAAAAATACCAACTTTTTTCAGCTGATCTATATAGACTACAGCATCTTTTCTAATTTGACTTTGTTCAATATTGAAAAATACTATAGTAGGAATATTAGCAGAAAGAGATTCGAGAAAAATAGTAGCATTGTATGTACTTATACATATTTTACACGATTTAAATCTTGATCTTAAATCAAGTTTAGAGGATTCAAATTTAGATGAATCAATAACTTCAGAAATTCTGCTATTTATTTCCCATCCAAATTCAAATGAATCAGAACGGATTTTCAATTTACTTACAACTTTTTTATCTAAACATTTAATGAATTGTTTTTGATCTTCGATGTAATCTAAAAATTCTGGGCCATTAGAAATTCCAAAAAAATTATAAAAATATCTAGGGGTAGAAGCTAATGTTAACAGTATATCTCCATTAACTTTATTATAATTTATTTTATTTGTGTTTATCTTCAAAGCAGGTAATCTTTTAATATTACTGTAATTTTCTTTTTTCCAACCCCATGAAATAAAATTATCAGATATTTTTAGTTGATGACACTCAGTTTGATTAAATTTTGATATTCCAAAAGTTCCACCATGTTGATGAATTATAAGTGGAACTTTTTTTTGTGTGTGATGAGCGGACCAGATTTTAAAACTATCGTTGGATTGATAGGCATTAGCTGTGACTATTAATTTAGGCTTTTTTGGGAATTTATTTAAAACTTTATTTTTTATTTCTTTAAAATTTTCAAGATAAATCCTTGGGATAAAATTAATTATTTGGTTATTTAAAAATTCAGAGAACTTTTCGTTAGTTCTGGGAAAATTTATTTTTTTTCTTTTATCAAAATCTGTCTTTCTATTAGAACTAGAAATACTTTTTTCTCCGATATATGGAAGTTGCCCCAATTTAAACTGAAGCCTAAAAAGCTTACTGTAATGAACATAAAGCTCAAAAAACACTATATCGTTAAAATAATTTGAAAACATATTATTTACAGAATATAATAAATTTCTAAACTTATCTTTAACTAATTGTTTTTGGGTATTAATTTTATGATTAATCAGATTTATTTTTGATATTTTTTTATACGGTATATTAAATTCTTTTATTAGTTCAAAGAATATAATTTGATTCCAATCATCAAACCTTAAATGATCGTAAAACTCAATAAAATCATTTGGAACATAATCGTCGATGTTGTAGTCAAAAATATATGTAGAATCAATTTCATTATAATCTATTGCCGTTCGGACAGATTCGTATCTGTCATAAACAGCATCAATAAAAAATTTAAGCCAAGGACCAATAATAATTCTCCAGTATCTAATATCAAATTTTAAATTATGAATTTCAGAAAGTGTATTACTTAAATCAAAAAGCTTTTGTTCATAAATATCATCTAAGATTTTATAGTCAATTTCTTGTTTTTTTTTGTCAACCCAGTGATGTGGGTGGATTTTAATGTTTAAGCCTTTATTCTGTTCAAAATCTTTATACAAATTACACCATTCTCCCAATAACAACATAGATCTTGACTCATCCCACAATTCTTTATTTGGTGAAACTACTAGTAATTTATTGGATGAGACTTTCATTAATTTTTATTAATAATTTGATCAATTTTAGTGGAAATAAATTTAGTAACATTATTATCATCTGGAAAAGTCATATAGTTCTTCATGTTTGTATTATGTTGTTTAATATAATCATGATAACCGATTTTTATAAGTTCATCTAATTCTTTTGAAAAACTTTTATAATCTGATTTATCAGAAACAATAGAAGAATCAAAAATTGAATGGTAGATATCTTTATTAGTAAAATTATAATACATAATTTTTTTTTGAAATCCGTAAGCCTCCAATAAAACAGAGGTTGAAAATCCAGAAACAATTAAATTACTTTTAAGAATTAGCTGATAAATATTTCTACTTTTAAAATCAACATCAATTAAATCAATACTATTTCCATATATGTCATGAAAATACTCTTCTTCGTTTTTACCAATTTCTGGAACAAACCAATGCACACTATCTCTTTCATTTCTAAAGGCAACTGCTGCTTTAATATTATTTTTTTTAATATACTTAGACATAAGGGTATCCATTTCCCTCATTGAGTTCATACTGTCAACCTGATCAATTGGGTAACCAATATTACCTCTCCAACATGAAACAATTAAAATATCGTACTTATTGCTAAGAGGTTCTTCTTTTTTTCTTATATGTTGAGAAGCTATCAATGATCCACAGGGATAATAATTTTCGACTTCATATCCAATATTTTTAAAATAAGTACTTTCATTATTTCCAAATGAAAATAAATGCTGGACATGATAATTACGAGCCTTTTCATGAACTAATCTAAGCCCATTTTGAATTCCAATAAATGGAATTTTTTTTAAATTTTTAGACAATTCATTGAAAATAACATGGTTATCTATAAAAGTTAAAACAGCTTTAGGCTTAATTAATAATATTAGAGAGTGGTAATAAATTAATCTTACTTCACTAAGAACACCTACTAATATTCCTCTTGGGTGATTATAAATTTTAACTAAAGATAATTTTGGTAAAGAAGTTAGAAATATTCCAATAAGTGAGAAATTTATAAAATAATCAGGAGGTCTTTGTTTTATAATATAAACACTATGCCTTTTATTAATTATTTTTAATAAATACTGACTACCAACTTCATCAAATATTATAAAATCTGAGTGTTTAGGAATAACAAACTTTAATCTTTTAAAAAGATTTCTCACCTAAGATTATTATTTGA
>MDTG01313344.1_pt1 | contig 26696 bp, 28 predicted proteins | sample 811421 | NCBI WGS metagenome assembly MDTG01 (sample SAMN05326645, study PRJNA326480) | marine metagenome | isolation source: seawater | place: Pacific Ocean: South East | collected 2011
AATTAACATACTTCTTAAAAAATTTTCTCTAGTGGTATTTAAATATTCTCCTGATAATTCTGATTTATCTGAAAAGGCAACTGCATGAACAACAAAATCTATTTGACTCCATTTAGACTTTATATCTTCAAAAAGTTTTATAACTTCATTTTTTTTTTCAACATCACAGCTAAAAGTTAATTTTGAATTTAATTTTTCTGCTAAAGGAACTACTCTTTTCTTTAAAGCTTCACCAAGATAGGTAAATGCCAATTCAGCTCCTGCATCTGCTAATTTTTGAGAGATACCCCATGCAATAGATCTTTCATTTGCAACACCCATTATTAAACCTTTTTTACCTTTCATCAAACTCATATATTAAATCTTTTCAAATATTAATGTTGCGTTGGTACCACCAAAACCAAAACTGTTAGACATTATAGCATTTAAATTAACATTTTTTTCTACACTCGTTACGATTGGAAATTTTTTGGCATCTTCATCAAAATCATTAATGTTCGCTGAAGCAGAAATAAAATTATTTTTCATCATAATTAAACTATAGATAGCCTCATGTACTGAAGTTGCACCTAAAGAATGTCCAGAAAGTGATTTAGTAGAACTAATTTTCGGAACTTTATCCTTAAAAACCTCTCCAACAGCTTTTAATTCTGTAATATCTCCTACTGGAGTAGAAGTTCCATGAGTATTTATATAATCAATTTTATTTTTAGCAGTATTTAATGCCATTTTCATACATCGTACAGCTCCCTCTCCCGAGGGTGCAACCATATCATAACCATCAGAAGTAGCACCATAACCAGTGATTTCAGCATATATTTTTGCTCCTCTAGCTTTTGCGTGATCATATTCTTCCATTACTAAAACACCTCCACCTCCAGAGATAACAAACCCATCTCTAGTTTTATCATATGGCCTTGAGGCTTTCTCAGGCGTTTCATTGTATTTTGATGATAAAGCAGTCATAGCATCAAACATAGCAGTTAAAGCAAAATGGACCTCATCACTACCGCCTGCAAAAATTATTTTTTGTTTTCCTAGTTGAATTAATTCCATTGCGTTTCCAATACAATGTCCGCTAGTAGCACAGGCAGAACTTATTGTATAATTTACTCCTTTTATTTTAAAAGGAACTGCAAGTGTAGCTGAGGCTGTACTTGCCATTGTTCTTGGTACAACAAAAGGACCCATTTTTTTTGGATTTTTCTCACGTGTTTTGTCAGCTGCAAGAATAACATTTTCAATTGACGGTCCACCAGACCCCATAATCATTCCGGTTGCAATATTACTTATATCTTTATCTTCTAAACCAGAGTCTTTAACAGCTTCGTCCATAGCAACATAATTATATGCCGAGCCAGCTCCCATAAATCTTATTACTTTTCTATCAACATAATCCTCAAGTTTAATATTTGGTTTACCATGAATATTACTTTTTAAATTGTACTCTTTATATTCTTCACAAAAAGTTATACCTGATTTTGTGTTTATTAGAGATTCGTAAACTTCTTTCTGATTATTACCTAAGCAAGATACAACACCAATTCCAGTTATAACAACTCTTTTCATTATTTAAATAATCCTACTTTTAAATTTTCAGCTGAATAGATTTTTTTTCCATCAGCTTTAAGAATTCCATTTGCCAAACCTACTGTAGTACCCTCTTTTATAAGAATTCTCTTCATATTTATTTCGTAAGAAGCTAATTTAATATTTTTTAAAACTTCTCCAGTAAATTTTACAGTATTAACTCCTAAAGCCCTTCCTTTTCCTGGGTTTCCTAGCCAACCTAAATAAAACCCAACCAGTTGCCACATCGCATCTAAACCTAAACATCCTGGCATAACTGAGTCATCTTTAAAGTGACATTCAAAAAACCATAAATTATCTTTAATGTCCAGTTCGGCTTTAATAAAACCTTTTTTAAAATTACCTGTATTTTCACTAATTTCTGATATTCTGTCAAACATGAGCATTGGAGGAAGTGGTAGTTTTGCATTTCCAGGACCAAAAAGTTGGCCATTAGCGCAGCTAATAAGTTCGTCGAAATTATATGAATTTTTTCTCATAAATTTAAGCATTTATTACTTTATTTAGCATTATTATAATATAATATTTGTCTATAATAGTTATAAATTAATCAAAAATATGAGTAATAACGACAGTTTTATTAAAAAATTGAGATCTTCGGGGTTAAGACCTACTGAGCAAAGAATTGAAATTTGCAAAGTGCTTTTCGAAAGAGACGCTACTTTTCATTTTACAATTGGTGATTTAGCTAAAATATTAAATAACAAATCAAGCAAAAAAATTGCACTAGCAACAGTTTATAATACCATCCATGCTTTTAAAAAAAAAGGACATTTAAAAGAGATTTCAATTAATAGCGATAAAAGTTATTTTGATACAAATATTTCAAATCACCATCATTTTTTTGATGAAAATACTAATGAACTTATAGATTTAAAAGCAGAAGACGTAGGAAATATTAAAATTAAAAAAAATATTCCTGGAAAAAAAATTAAATCTATAGAAGTATTGGTTAAAGTTGCGAGTAATAATTAAAGTCAACTATTAAAAATCACTAAATTAAAATCAACTAGGACAATTGTATCATATTGACACTACTTTAGAATAGTTATAAATTGTAATTATGAGTAGTGAATTAATTAAAGAACAATCAAAATGTCCTTTTACTGGAGCAGGAACACCTTCTAAACATCCAACTGGTAGAGGAACATCAAATAGGGATTGGTGGCCTAACAGTTTAAACCTTAAAATTTTAAGCCAACATTCTTCATTAGTTGATCCTATGGACAAAAAATTTAATTATTCAAAAGAATTTAAAAAGTTAAACTACAAAGCATTAAAAAAAGATCTTAATAAATTGATGACAGATTCACAAGATTGGTGGCCAGCTGACTATGGTCATTATGGACCTTTGTTTATCCGTTTAGCTTGGCATGCTGCAGGCACCTATAGAACAGGAGATGGTAGAGGTGGTGCAGGAACTGGAAATCAAAGATTCGCTCCCCTTAATAGTTGGCCCGATAATGTTAACTTAGATAAAGCTAGATTATTGCTTTGGCCAATAAAAAAAAAATATGGAAAAAAGATTTCATGGGCTGATCTGTTCATTTTAGTAGGAAATGTTTCACTAGAGTCGATGGGCTTTAAAACATTTGGATTCGGAGCTGGTAGAGAAGATATTTGGGAACCCGAGGAAGATATTTATTGGGGTTCTGAAAAAGAATGGTTAGGCGTCAACCGTTATAGTGGAAAAAGAGATTTAGAAAATCCATTAGGTGCCTCACACATGGGATTAATTTATGTTAACCCTCAAGGCCCTGATGCAAATCCTGATCCTATTTTAGCTGCGCATGATATCAGAGAAACTTTTGGAAGAATGGCCATGAATGATTATGAGACAGTAGCACTAGTTGCTGGCGGACATACATTTGGAAAATCACATGGAGCAGCACCAGAAGATCATAAAGGTCCAGAACCTGAGGGGTCAAAGATTCAAGAACAAGCAACTGGTTGGAACAGTAATTATAAAAGCGGCCTAGGAGAAGACACAATTAGCAGCGGTATAGAAGGTGCCTGGACCAGCAATCCAACAAAATGGGATATGGGTTATTTTGATAATTTATTTGGATATGATTGGGAATTAACAAAAAGTCCGGCGGGCGCACATCAATGGAAACCAAAAAAGAATGGACATGCGATAAACACTACACCTGACGCTCATGTTAAAGACAAAAACAATCTTCCTATGATGCAAACTACAGATCTTTCTCTTAAATTAGATCCAAATTATGGTCCTATTTCGAAACATTTTTACAACAATCCAGAAGAATTTGCAGATGCATTTGCTCGAGCTTGGTTTAAACTAACTCATAGAGATATGGGGCCTCGTTCTTGCTATTTAGGTCCAGAGGTTCCAAAAGAGCAATTAATTTGGCAAGATCCAATTCCAAAAACAAAATATAAGTTAAAAAATAAAGACGTGAAAGCGTTGAAATCAAAAATATTGAAATCAGGTCTTTCTATCTCTCAATTGGTATCAACTGCATGGGCATCAGCTTCTACCTTTCGTGGTTCAGATAAAAGAGGTGGAGCTAATGGAGCAAGAATTAGATTGGCACCACAAAAAGACTGGGAAGTAAACAATCCTTCTCAACTGTCTAAAGTTATTAAGACCTTAGAAAAAATTAAAAAATCTTTCGATAAAAAAAATAAATTTGTTTCAATTGCTGATTTAATTGTACTAGGTGGATGTACAGCTATTGAAAAAGCAGCAAAGAATGCTGGTCAAAAAATAAGCGTACCATTCATACCTGGCAGAGGTGATGCAACTCAAGATCAAACAGATACATTTTCATTTGGTTTACTTGAACCTAAAGCAGATGGATTTAGAAATTACATAACAAAAATTGCAAATGGATCTTCAACAAAAAATACTGTATCAGCAGAAGAAATGTTGGTTGATAAAGCTCAATTAATGAAACTCACAGCGCCCGAGATGACAGTTTTAATTGGAGGAATGAGAGTTTTGAATACAAACTTTGATAGATCTAATCATGGTGTATTTACAAAAAAAACTGAAACACTTACAAATGATTTTTTTATTAATTTGCTTGATATGTCAACTACTTGGAAAGAGATTGATAAAAATGAAAAATTATTTGAAGGAAGAGATCGCAAAACTAAAAAACTTAAATGGATTGGAACTCGTGCTGATTTAATATTTGGATCAAATTCACAGTTAAGGGCAATAGCTGAAGTTTATGCATGCGAAGATTCCAAAACAAAATTTATTTCTGATTTTATAATAGCTTGGACGAAAGTTATGAATTTAGATAGATTCGATTTAAAACAAAATTATTAGTCAACAAAGCCCCATAAATTAGATTTTATTACCCATCCACTATATTTATCTGTTTTAATTTTGCACCATTCATCAATACATTTTTTTATTAAAAGCAATCTTCCAATTTTCATTATAGCAATTGGCTTAGAATAGATTTCAGGTTTAGAAAAAATTAAAGAATTATCCTTCATATTAATTGCTGATTTTTTTTTTGAAAGCTGTGATCTATGTATCCATCCGCTATTGTTGGATATATCTAATATTTTTCTAAAATTTTCATATGAATCAATAATTTTTAAAGGATAAAATTTTTTTGTATAAATAAATTTTATTGGATAATCCGAACTTGGTCCTTGCCTAACATTTACTTTATTATATTTTAAGGAAAAAAAATTATTTTTTTCCTTTGAATGAACCGCATTTATTAATAAAATATTTAATATAACAAATATAAAAAAAAAAATTTTTCATTTAGTTTTACTACAAATACAATTATTTCTTTTTTTTAAATTTACTTTTCTGAAAGATAGATCTAATGAATTAATAATTAATACTTTTCCATTTAGTGTCTTACCAATATTTAAAATTTCTTTTAAAATCTCGTTTGCTTGAATAGTTCCAATAATTCCTGCTATTGGTCCTGTAATTCCTTCCGTTTCACAATTTAGTATTTGATTAGATGGAGTAATTTGAAAAAAACATCTTAAGCATGGTGAGTTTTTTTTTTTAAAGTTAAAAGTAAATAAATGGCCATCAAATTTTCCAATTGCTCCTGCAATTAAAATTTTTTTACTTTTTAAACAATAATCGTTAATTAAAAATTTAGTTTTAAAATTATCACTTCCATCAACCAACATATCAAAGTTTTTTGCTATACCTTTAATATTTTTAATGTTTAGTTTTTTTTGAAAAAAATTTATTTTAATATCAGGATTAATATTTTTTAATTTAATATACGCAGTTTTTGACTTTGACTTTTTTATATCTTTCATATCAAATAAAATTTGTCTGTTAAGATTTGAAATATCAACTTTATCATGGTCAATTATTCCAATTTTTCCAACCCCTAATGCGCACAAATAATATAAAATAGGTGATCCCAATCCTCCAACTCCAACAACTAGCACAGATGATTGTAGTAATTTTTTCTGCCCCAATGGTCCAATATTTTTTAATATGATTTGTCTAGAATATCTTTTAATTTGATTTGTAGTTAATTTCATTTTTATTTAGATTCCAGTAGAACCAAAACCACCTCCACCTCTTTTTGTATCTTCTAATTCATTAACTTCTTCAAACTCTATTTTAACAACAGGGCATAATACCATTTGTGCAATTCTATCTTTTGGATTTATTTTAAATTTTTCTTTCCCAAAATTAATTAATATTACTTTTATTTCGCCTCTATAATCTGAATCTATTGTTCCTGGTGTATTTAAGACACTTACTTTTTTTTTCGCAGCCAATCCAGATCTTGGTCTTATTTGCACTTCGTAGCCAATTGGAATTAATAAAGATATGCCTGTAGGAACAATATCACTTTTGCCTGGTTCTATAAAAAAAGGTTCCTTAATATTTGCAGTTAAATCCATACCAGAGGCACCTTTAGTTTTATATTCTGGTATAATTACATTTTGATCTAATTTCTTAATTAATATTTTAACCATTTTTGGTTAATTATTAAAATTATGAATAATTTTGTCTACAATTTTTTCTGCTATATCTGATTTAGTTTTCTTCGATAAAAAATCAATTTTATTATTATTAATAATAGAAACTTCATTAAAATTAGAATTAAAACCAATGTCTTTTTTTGAAACATCGTTTGCAATTATCCAATCACAATGCTTTTCTTTAATTTTTTTTTTAGCATTTTCAATAACATTTTCAGTTTCTGCTGCAAATCCAATTACTAAATTAGGTCTCAAAGAATTGTGATTGGATAAATAATTTAAAATATCAACATTTTTTTCTAAGTCCAAGTTTACATTTTGATTTTTTTTTATTTTATTTTGTTGATAGTTAGTAATTTTAAAATCTGATACAGCTGCTGTACAGATTGCAATATTAGATGGTAAGTTTTTTTTAACTTCTTCAAACATCTCAAGAGCTGTTTCAACTCTTATAACTTTAATGTTCTTTGGATCTTGTAAATTTGTTGGTCCAGCGATAAGAGTTGTTTCAATCCCTCTTTTTACTAAAGATTTTGCAATTTCAAAACCTTGTTTACCGCTAGATCTGTTAGTAATAAATCTTACAGGATCAATGTACTCATTTGTTGGACCTGCAGTAACTAAGGCGCTAAGTTGTTTCTTTATATTTGTTTTTTTTTTAGAAAAAAAATTATTTAAATAATTAATAATTTCAATAGGTTCAGACATTTTTCCTTCACCAAACTCTCCACATGCCATTTCACCTACTTGGGGACCAATAAATTCATAACCAAAATCCTGAAGTTTCAACAAATTTTGTTGAGTTGCTTTATGAGACCACATTCTAACATTCATTGCTGGGACTAAAATAATATTTTTATCTGAAGCCAGAACTACAGTAGATGCTAAATCATCTGCTTTTCCGTAGCTTAATTTAGACATAGTGTTTGCAGTAGCAGGGCAAATTAAAACTAAATCTGACCATCGAGATAAACTAATATGGTCCATTTCTGCTTCACTATTATGATCAAATAAATCTTCATATACTTTATTTTGTGTTAATGAAGTAATTGATAACGGAGTAATAAATTTTTTTGCACTTTTGGTTAATATAACTTTAATTTCGGAGCCATTTTTTTTTAGCAGTCTTATTAATTCCAAACTTTTGTAAGCAGAAACTCCTCCACTTATTATTAATAAAATTTTTTTATCAAAAATATTTTTCATCTGCTTATTAGAATACCAATAAAAGTATTATTACAAGTACTAAAAAACTAATAATAAGATTATTTTTAAAAGATTTCATTTCTATTTCTTGGTTTTTTAGGTTGTTATAAGAATTTGAATTAGGTGTAATTCTCCCTTCTGCTAGCATAGTGAGAGCTTGGTTAGCTTTTTCCATAATTTCTGGAAATTCAGGAAGTTTTTTAATTACTTCTGAAGCGTTTGTAATAGTTTCGTTAACTTTTCTTATAGGATCTTTAGTTTCTTTGAGCCAATTTTCTAATATTGGTCTTGAGGTCTCCCATATATTTGTATCCGGATAAAGCTTTCTTGCTACTCCTTCTACTACTACCATTGTTTTTTGTAATAGAATTAGCTGAGGCTGTGTCTGCATGTTAAATTTTTCAGTAACATCAAAAAGTTGTTTTAAAAGTTTTCCACCAGAGATATCTTTAACTGTTTGACCAAATATTGGTTCACCAATTGATCTTAAAGCTTGTGAAAACTCATCCAAAGAAACATTTTGTGGTACTAGACCTGCTAATTTATGAACTTCTGCAACTTTTTTATAATCTCTTTGAATAAATCCAAAAAGAATTTCTGCAAGAAACTTTCTATTAAGATGATCTAATCTACCCATTATACCAAAATCTACTGGGGCAATATCACCTTCTACATTAACAAATATGTTTCCTTGATGCATGTCTGCATGGAAAAAACCATCTCTTATAGCTTGTTTTAAAAAATGTTGAATAATATTTTGTGAAAGTTTTTTTACATCTCTTCCATTTTTTATTAATTCTTCTTTTTCTCTTATTGATATTCCATCTATTCTATCTAATGTTAATATTTTTTTACTTGTGAAAGACCAATAAATTTTTGGTACACTTATGCCAATATCATTTTTAGTATTCTCGTACAATTCATTTGCTGCAGCGGCCTCAAATCTTAAATCCATCTCAAGATTAGTAATTTCTTTTAACAAAAGGACAACTTCTACTAAACGCAGCCTTTTCGTTTTGCTAATAATATTTTCAGTTAAATAGGCTAAAACCATTAATGCATCAATTTCATCATTAAAAATTTTATCAACAGAAGGCCTTAATATTTTTATTGCTACTTCCTTAATTTGATCATTAATATTTATTTTTGCAAAATGAACTTGTGCAATAGATGCAGCAGCAATTGGCTCACTTATTTCACTTATTTTTTTAAATGTGTTTTCATCAAGTTCTTTTTTAATAATTTCTATTGCCCTATATTTACTAAAGGGAGGAATCTTATCTTGCAAAGCTTCTAAATCTTTAGCTAGTTCTTCACCAATAATATCAGGCCTTGTAGCAAGGAATTGTCCAAGCTTTATGAATGAAATACCCATGCTTTGTATTGATTCACACAATGTTTGATTATTATAATCAGATTTATTTTTATTGAATTTAAATCCAAAAATTACGAAAAATGTTTTTACTGGAATAGGAATTTTATATTTCCTTGATATATGTTTTAATAAATCTGATTTTCCTATCTTTCTTGCAATTTTTAATAATAAAACTATTTTTTTAATCATTAAATTTTCCAACCAGAATGTATAGCAACGATACCGCCACTTAAATTTCTATATTCAATATTAGAAAAATTATTTTTTTGCATAATTTCTTTTAATTCATCTTGGCTATAAAAATCTTTTATACTTTTAACTAAATATTCATAAGGACTGCTTTCTCCCACTATAAACTTGCCAAGGAGAGGAATATAATCTGAATATACTTTGTAAAATTTGTTTAAATTTTCATTTTGTATTTTTGAAAATTCGAGGCACATGAATCTACCTCCTGGCTTTAAAACTCTATAAGCTTCTTTTAATGCTTTATTTATGTTTGTAACATTTCTAATACCAAAACTTATTGTATAATAGTCAAAAGTATTTTCTTTGAAACTTAACTTTTCAGCTTTACAGACTTTCCAATTAATATTTTTATAGTTTGCCAGTTTTTTTTTACCAACTCTTAACATTTTGGGATTAGGATCTATCGCGTCTATTTGACAACTATCATTCGTATATTTTATGAATTTTTTAATAAGATCACCGGTTCCACAAGCTACATCAATTAATTTTGTATTATTATGTGGAGACATCCAATTAATTAATTGTTTTTTCCACAGTCTATGTGAACCAAATGACATTAGATCATTCATTAAATCATATTTTTCAGAAACATGATTAAAGACTTTCTGTACAAGTATATTCTTATTTTCTATATTTGGTTTCATATTTTATGAAGCAAATTAATCTAATTTTAATGAAAATTATATAATATTTTTATGCCAGAATTACCAGAAGTAGAGGTATTAAAAAGATCTTTAAGTAAAAACATAAAATCTAAAAAAATTATAAAGATAAAGATCAATAACCCAAATTTAAGATATAAGATACCAAAAAATTTATCGAAATATCTAAAAAATAAAGTTGTAAAAAATATTTTACGTATTTCAAAATATTTAATTATAGATTTTGGTGTAAATAAAAAAAAACTTTTAATTCATTTAGGAATGTCAGGAACCATACATTTAGTTAAAAAAAATAACAAATTTAATACAAATGCAAGTTTTTATAGTCATTTAGATTTACCAACAAAACATAATCATGTTGAAATATTTCTAAATAATAATTTGAAGTTAATTTATAATGATCCAAGAAGATTTGGTTTCTTTAAATTTTTGGATGAATACTTTATGATAAACAATTTAGGCCCAGATCCTTTTAATAAAGAATTTAATTATAATTATATTAAAAATTATATTAAAAATAAAAAAAAAAATTTAAAAATTCTATTAATGGATCAGAAGTTTGTGAGTGGAATTGGTAATATTTATGCAAATGAAATAATTTTTAATTGTAAAATAAATCCTACAAAAAATATTTCAAAATTAACAAGTAAAAATATTTATGATATAATAAAAAACACTAAAAAAGTTTTAAAAAAAGCAATATATTTAGGAGGTTCTTCAATTCAAAATTTTAGTAAAACAAATGGTGAATTAGGTAATTTTCAACAAGAATTTATGGTTTATGGAAGAAATAATAAAAAATGTTTAAGAAATAACTGTAAAGGTATTTTAAAAAAGGTAACAATTTCTAATAGGTCTACATTTTTTTGCCCAATATGCCAAATTAATTAAATATATTAATTGACCTATATACATACAGGATATATATAACTTTTTTTATTATGCCAAATACTAAATCAGCAATTAGAAGAGAAAGAAGAGTTAAAATACAAACCTCTGTAAATAAAATAAGAAAAAGTAAATTTAAATCTATAATAAAACAAATGAATATATTAATTTCCAAAAATGATAAAAAAGGTGCTATTAAATTATTACCAGAAATGAATTCGCAAGCAATGAAAATAGCAAAAACTGGTGTAATAAAAAAAAAAACTGCGTCAAGAAATATTTCTAGACTTACAAAAAAAATATATTCTCTTAAATAAACAATCTAAAGTTTAAGATAATAAACAATCTAAAGTTGATGTTTGTTAATTGATTTTATAAAAATACAACTCATAATTAAATTTAACATATTTTTTTTATTATCTACTAAATATAATAATTATTTTTTTACTTGATCAATATGTAGATGTTAAATCAATCAGAAGTTTTTTTATTTTTTTTTTTAAATTTTATAATTCAATTTTTGAGTTAAAGAAAAATTCACTTACAGATTTTAAATTTTTTTTTAAATTTAATAATATTCATTGCATTAAATTTAATTAAGTACTAATCAGAACAGGTTCCAAAAAATAATTAAATGGCAAACTTTCTTATAAATAAAAATAAAAAAATAAATTCAAATTTAACAAATAAAATTATTTGGCATGATGTATGTGATGATGTTAAACTAAAACTAGGAAATAATATATATGAAAGTTGGATAAAAAAATTAAAACTAGCTGAAGAACTTGAACACTATATAGTTTTGTCTGCACCGACAAGATTTATAAGAGATTGGGTCGTTTCTAGATATTTAGACCAAATTCATGAGATTGTACGAAAACATAAGAAAAATATATCAAGAATCGATTTTGTAATTGAAAATAAAATATCCAAAGATAATGAAATATTAAACAAAAGCAATTCTAATAAAGAAAATACTAATACAGATTCTAACGTTACTTTTATTTCACAATCTCATTTAAGTTATACTAGGATTGATAGTAATAAAAATTTTGAAAATTTTGTAGTAGGTCCAAGCAATAATTTAGCTTATGAAGCATCAAAAAAAGTTTGTGAAAAAACTTCATATTATAATCCATTATTTATATATGGCGGCATTGGAATGGGAAAAACCCATTTATTAAATGCAATAGGTTTGAAATTAAAAGAAAATTATAAAGTTATGTTTATTTCGGCTGAGAGGTTTATGTATCAGTTTGTAAAATCAATAAAAAGTAATGAAATGGTAAAATTTAAAGAGTTTTTTAGAAATACCGATGTATTTATTATAGATGATATTCAGTTTGTTAGTGGCAAAGAGGCTATACAAGAAGAATTTTTTCATACTTTTAATGCATTAATTGATAGAGGGTCGCAAATAATACTTTCGTCTGACAGATCTCCAGCAAAATTAAACAAAATTCAAGAAAGAATTAAATCAAGATTATCTGGTGGATTAGTTGTAGATATTTTAGAGTCAGACAAGCAACTTAGAATAAACATACTTAAATCTAAATTGAAAAATATAAAATCATCATTTACAGATATCATTGAACCAGATGAGAATATTATTAATTTCCTTAGTTCAGAAATAAGTATTAGTAATAGAGAATTAATTGGAGCTTTAAATAGAATTATTTCGTTTAGTAGAATTTATAAAAAATTACCATTATTAAGTGAAATTAAAATTATTTTAAAAGATTTATTAAATTTTTCTGAAAACCTAGTTACGATTGAAAAGATTCAAATAAAAGTTTGTAATGATTATAAAATAAGTAAAAGTGAAATGCTTTCACCAAGAAGATCAAGATATTTAGTTAGACCTAGACAAATTGCAATGTATTTAGCAAAAATTTTGACCTCAAAGTCTTTACCAGATATTGGGAGAGAATTTTCAAATAGGGATCATACGACAGTAATTCATTCAATTAAAATGATTGAAAAATTAAAATTATTAGATGAAAATTTGTGTAAAAATCTTGAAAAACTAAAGAGTGAAATATTATATAACCAAAAATGAAATTTAGTATTAATCGGGATCAATTTTTAGAATCTTTAGCGTATTGTCAGGGTGTAATAGAAAAACGTAGCACTTTACCTATATTATCTAATGTTCTTATCGATGCTAAAAATAACTCTCTTAAAATTACTGCCACGGACTTAGATTTAATTTTTATTACTGTAATAGAGAATGTTAAAGTGGAAATTGAAGGAAGCACAACAACTTCATCATCAATTATTTATGATATAGTTAGAAAACTTCCACCAAATAAAGTTGTGAACTTTAATTTAATAAATGAAAATAAAGTTCAGGTTGATTCTGAAAAAGCAAAATTTAATTTAAATTGTTTAAACCCAACTAATTTTCCAGTTATTGATGAAAGTTTTGTTGAGAATGAGTTTACAATTAATTCAGCTTCGCTCTTAAAACTAATAAATAAATGTAAATTTTCTGTATCTAATGATGAAACAAGACATTATTTAAATGGAATATTTTTGCACCAAACAGAAAAAGAAGGCAACTATTTTATAACAGCAGCGGCAACCGATAGTCACAGAATGTCTGTAACAAAAGTTGGCATAGATTCTAAAAAAAACTTTGAACCCATAATTATACCAAAAAAAACAATTTACCAGCTATCTTCTTTGATGGAACATTATCAAGGTGATGTGAAAGTTTATAATATAAAATCAAAAATTAAATTTGAATTTAATAATAATATTTTAGTTTCAAAGTTAATTGATGGAAAGTTTCCTAATTATACTCAAGTTATACCAAAAAATAATGATAAAGTATTAGAAGTAAATTTAAAGAATTTTTTAAATTCAGTGGATAGAGTTGTTTCTGTGTCACTAGATAAAAAAGATGGATTAAAATTTGATCTTTCCAAAGATAAATTAAATTTATCAGTCAATAGCCCTAATAGTGGAGATGGAAATGAATTTTTAGAAGTTAAATACGCAGGAGAATTAAGCATTAGTTTTAATTCAAAATATTTAATTGATGTCGCATCTCAAATTAATAGTGAAAAAATAATTTTCTATCTAAATGACTCAGGGTCTCCAGCCTTAATTAAAGATCCAAATGATAGCGAAAGTATTTTTATTGTAATGCCAATGAAGGTTTAATTTAGTTTATTTTATCAATTTCTTTATATATTTTTTCTTCTAAGTCTTGTAAAAAAATTTCTTTACTTACTCCTGGAGCTATAGGTTGTAATATTGATATAGTTATTTTACCGTTTGTAATTAAATTTCCTTCTTTAGGCCAAACTTTTCCTGAATTTAAAGCAATAGGTAGACATTTTATTTGTAAATTTTCGTATATTCTTCCAACTCCTTTTTTAAAAGGTTTTTTCATTTCACTTGGAGTTCTTGTGCCTTGTGGAAATATTATTAAAGGTCTTTTAGTTTTGTTCACTACATTGATAATTTTTTCAAAAAATCCCAAGTTCTCTTTAGTAATTATTTCTCTTTCAATTGCAATAGAATTAATTTTTTTTAAATGCCATCCAAAAATTGGTATTTTTAACAATTCTTTTTTTAAAATAAATATTGGAGATTTAATTATTGTTTGAAGAAAAAAGGTTTCAAAAAAAGATTGATGAGCACAAGCCACAAAATAGTTTTCATTTTTTATTATATTTTCTTTTCCTAATAGTTCTACTTTTGTATTTAAAAAAAATTTTAAACAAAACACTACCCAATAACCTGATATTTTGCCTAGCCAAGAGGATACAGCACTTGGTAGGAGCAAAGCTGGCAAGCCAACTATAGCTATAAAAGCCACACCAAAGTAAAAAAATATTAAGAAAATTAAAGATCTGATCATAATAAAAATTTTTTTAGATAAATAATCTAGCTAATTAATTTATTAATACTTTCTTTTTTTCTAATTAACTTAACTCTAGATTTGTTTATTAATATTTCTGCTGGTTTAGGTCTAAAGCAATAATTAGAAGCCAAAGACATTCCGTATGCCCCCACATCTAATATAACAAGAAAATCATTTTCTTTTAGAATTTGATATTTTTTAACATTTAAAAATTTGTCTGCACTCTCACATATCGGTCCAACAAACTCAGTTTCTTTTGTTTGAATTTTTTTATTTTTTTTTGAAGGTAAAATTAAATGTTTTGACTCATATAATGCTGGTCTCATTAAATCATTCATTCCAGCATCAAGGATGATAAAATTTTTTTTTGGAGTTTCTTTAATATATATTATTTTTGTTATTAACCCTGCTGTATTTCCAATTATAAATCTTCCAGGTTCAAAAATTATTTTACATTTAAATTTAGAAATAAAATTTTTTACCAAAAAATTATATCTTGAAAGATTCAATTTTTTCTTACCTCTTTCATATGGTATTCCCATACCGCCGCCTAAATCAATGAATTTAAATTGATATTTGCTTTTTTTAATTATATCCCCTATGACCTTAAGTGTTTTTTTAAAAGGATCAATTTCTAATATTTGACTTCCTATATGTACACTAAGACAATTTAACTCTAGATTTTTATAAGTTTTAAATTTTTTTATTAAATTTAAACAACTAGCCTTAGTTAGTCCAAATTTATTTTCATTTAAACCAGTAGTAATTTTTTTAAGAGTTTTTGAATCAATATTTGGATTTAAACGTATCCCAACGGAAGTTTTTTTTGATAAATTCGCTGAAATTTTGTTTATTAGAACAGCTTCACTTTCAGATTCTATATTTATTAATAAAATTTTTTTTTTAATTGCAAATTTTAACTCTCTTGCAGTTTTACCAACACCAGAAAACACTATTTTAGAAGGGCTTATACCGGCTTTTAAAGCTATAATTAATTCTCCAATAGACACAACATCAGCTCCACAACCATTATTTTTTAATTCATTTAATATATTAACATTTGCATTAGCTTTTACTGAAAAGCAAATTAGGGGATTTACTTTATTAAATGATTTTTTAAAGGATTTTATATTGTATCTAATTTGTGATAACGAGTAACAATAAATAGGAGTTTCAAATTTTTTAGATAATTTACCAATAGATAAATTATCGATACAAAAATTTTTTTTTTTTATATTTTAAAAAATGCATTGATTTTTATTATATTTTTCTTGTTTCAAAGCTTACATTATTTTCAAACACTTGATTTTCCTTATAAATAGGTTCTGATTTCTTTCCGCAAGAAATAATCATACAAATAAAAAAAATAGATAATAGAATTTTTTTACACATAATATTCTTTTTTATATTTATTTATAACTTTTTTTATATTTTTTAAAGATGTTCCTCCATAGGAAGTTTTTGAATTTACTGAATTTATTATATTTAACACTCCAAGCGAATCAATTGAAAGATCATTTTTTAATTTTTTTAATTCTTTAATATTCAAATCACTTAGTTTTTTATTATTTTTTTGAGCTAAATCAACTGCTTTTGCCGATAATTTGTAAGCATCTCTAAAAGACATATTTTTTTTTTGAACTAAATAGTCTGCAAAATCAGTAGCTGTTGTAAAACCTTCATTAGATAATTCCAACATTCTTTTTTTATTTGGTTTTAAATTTTTTAAAACTTCTTCTAAAATTTTAATGTTATTTGTTGTATTATCAAAAGTATTAAACACAATTTCCTTATCATCCTGCATATCTTTAAAATAAGAAATAGGTAGTCCTTTAAGTATAGTTAGCATTGCATTTAAATTTCCAAAGGTACTTCCCGCTTTACCTCTTAACATTTCAAGTGGATCAGGATTTTTTTTTTGTGGCATAATAGAAGAACCTGTTAAAATTTTATCAGACATATTTATCATCTTAAATCCATCAGAATTCCAAATTATTAATTCTTCTGCGATTCTTGAAATATGAACAGATAAAATTGAAGCTGCTGATAAAAAATCTAAAGCAAAATCCCTGTCCGATACTGTGTCAATAGAATTTTTTGTTGGTTTACTAAATCCAAGTTTTTTAGTCGTATAAAATCTATCAATATTAAAAGACGTTCCAGATAACGCTGCAACACCTAAAGGATTTTCGTATAAACTATTAAAATTATTAATAAATCTTTTTTTATCTCTAACAAACATTTCAACATAAGATAGTAAATAATGTGAAAAGTATATTGGTTGAGCATTTTTAAGGTGAGTAAAACCTGGCATAACAACATTTAAATTTTTTTCAGCTTTTTTAATTATAGTCTTAATCAAACTATTTATTTCGTTAACTAATTTTTTTGTTGAACTAATCATCCATAATTTAAAATCTGTGATAACTTGATCATTCCTTGATCTAGCTATATGAAGGTAGCCAGCATCATTTCCAATAATTTCAAAAAGTCTTTTTTCGATATTTAAATGAATGTCTTCATATTTTTTTTGGAATTTAAATTTATTAACATCAATTTCTTTTTGAATTTTTTTTAAACCAAAGATTATTTTTTTTGCTCTTTTAATATTAATTATTCTTTGTTTACTTAGCATTGATGCATGAACTATCGAAGCTTTTATATCCTCTTTGTATAGCCTTTTATCTACATTTATGGATGCACCTACATTTTCAAATAATTTAGAAGTTTTTTGTTTAAATCTTGTTCCCCAAACTGTTTTATTTTTTTTCTTCATTATAATCTCAATTAATCATATTATTTAATTATGCATTATTTAAAACTTAAAATTTTTTTAATATTTAATTTATTTTCTTTATTTATAATAAGCCAGGCAAATGCAACTATAAAAGTACCTTTTGAAAACATAATTATTAACGAAAAACCTTTAATATATTCAGAAATAAAGTTCGAAGACATTGATGGTAATATAATTAATTTAAAAAAATATAGAGGACAATTGATCATATTGAATTTTTGGGCCACTTGGTGCCTTCCATGTAAAGAAGAAATGCCTTTACTGGATGATTTACAAGTAAATAAAAATATACAAAAATTAAATATTTTTCCAATTAATCTTGAAGAAGTTAACTCAAAAAAAATTAAAAATTTTTTTAAAGAACTAGGAATTAAAAATATGTCGATCTATTTTGATAAAAAATTGAATCTGGTAAAACTATTTTCTTTACGTGGATTGCCTACAACTATTTTTTTTAATAGAAATGGTGAAGAATTTGCAAGAGTGATAGGTTCAGCTGATTTTTCTGATAATAAATTTATAGATTGGCTTTCAAACTACTAATTAAAAAATAATATGGAGTTTTCTTTAAATACTACAATAATTAAATCAGAAAATGAAACGAAACCAAAAAATGCTATAGTTCTTATACATGGTTATGGTGGTGACGGAAAAGACATAAGTCAATTATCTATTAATTGGAAAAGATTTTTACCAGATACAATTTTTTTATGCCCAAATGGACCTGAAATATGTGATATTAATCCCAGTGGTTATCAGTGGTTTGATCTTTCAAATGATAATGAAAAAATAATTTTAGAAAAACTTTTAATTGCCGAAAAAAAATTATTTAAATTTATTAAAGAGGTTAAACTGAAATATGATCTAAAAAGTCAAAATATTTGCTTATGTGGATTTAGTCAAGGATGTATGATGGTTTTAAATAATGGCTTATCAGCTGATGAAGAGTTTAATTGTATAGTAGGATTTTCAGGCAAAATTATTAATCCAAAGGATTTAGTTAAAAGAATTAAATTTCGACCAAAAATATTTCTTTTACATGGAGATTCAGACACTATAGTTCCACCAATTCATTTACTAGAAAGTAAAGATTTTTTTAAAAAATTAAATTATAAAATTAAAACAGTATTATTAAAGAATTGTGAACATAATATTCCAATAGAAGCTTCAAGCCTAGCTTTAGATTTTATAAAAAAAAATTTATATTAAATTAATTTATTTTATAGATGGTATTGATATTAATTATTTATTAGGCTAAATTCTTACATATGTTTTTTCATTCAGAAAAAATTCCATTGGAGAAATGCCCTGCTTTAGTATTAAATGCAGATTATCGTCCATTAAGTTATTATCCACTATCTTTATGGTGCTGGCAGGACTCAGTCAAATCAGTATTTCTTGATAGAGTTAATATTGTTTCAAATTATGATAGAGTTATTAGAAGTCCTTCCTTTCAAATGAATTTACCTAGCGTTATTGCACTTAAAAATTTTGTTAAACCTCAAAGAAATCCAAATTTTACAAGGTTTAATGTTTTTTTAAGGGATAAATTTGCATGTCAATACTGTGGAAGTAAAAAAGATTTAACTTTTGATCATTTACTCCCCAGATCCAAAGGAGGAAAAACAGATTGGGAAAATGTGGTAACAGCTTGTTCATTTTGTAATGTAAAAAAAGGTGGAAGACTTTACGAAAAATCTGGAATGCTTTTATTTAAAAAACCTTTTTCTCCAACGATAGAAGATCTGCATAGTAATGGTAGACATTTTCCTCCTAACTTTTTACATGAAAGTTGGATGGATTACCTATACTGGGATGTTGAATTAGAACCTTAACTTTTTTAAATTTTTTCTGAGATAGTTATTGCAATTTTTGAGCCAGCTTTAATTAGTTTGTCCATTATTGAATAAATTCCCTTATTAGTGGAGCCATTTTCGTAAGCTAAATTTTTATGTTCAATTTCTTCTTCATTAAATTTTTTAATTTTATTTTTTAACTCCTTTTCATCCTTACCTAATTTTTCTAGTTGATTTTTGTAATGATCTTCTATCACCTCTTCTACTGAAGCAGTACATAGCATAGTCGCTTTTTTACCCAATAATACTGAGCCTAATCCCAATCCTACACCAACCAAATCCCATAAAGGTAAAAACTTCGTCGGAGAAATTTTTCTTTTTTGAATTTCTTTATCAAAATAATCATAATGTTCGTGTTCTTGCAATTTCATTTTAGTTATTTGATTAATTAATTTTTTGTCTTTTTTAAGTACATTTAAAGCAAGAAGCTGTCCTTCGTATATTTTAATTGCACCTCTTTCACCCGCGTGATCGACTCTTATAATTTCTTCTAAAATCTTTTTATTTGTTTTTTTCATAATTAATTTTAACTAGTAGTAAAATTGATATTCCTAAGCTTATCAAAAAATTTATTGTCGCAAGAGATAATCCAAAAATAGTGAATGCAATTACTTTACAACTAGGCATAGTATTTTTTAAATTTTCTAAGAGTTTTTCCTTATCTAGACTTTCCAAAGAAGGATCAATACAAATTGAAGACTCATTAATAAAACCAGACTCAATACCAACATGGTAAAATGAAATAACAATACTTGAAATAAAAAGTGTCAGCATAAAGTATAACCAGAAAATTTTATTTGAATTAAATAAAGCAATAAGTGAGAAAATAAAAACCAAAATATATGGTATTCTTTGATAAAGACATAATTTACAAGCTTTATATCCCAAATAGTATTCAACAAATACTACATAAATTAAACTTAAAAGTGAAAAGATCAACAATCCTAAAAAAATTTTTTTTTTTGAAAGTTTATTTATAAAATTCATATCAAACTAAATAATCATTAATTTTTTTAAAAAAAAATACAAAATTAAAGCTATTATGATTATTAAAATCGTAAATACAGCAAAAATATTAAATAATTTTTTTTTTATAAATGGCATTATTTTTGGCCCAAACTTTCCAATTAGTATTGTAATTAAAAAAAAACGTGACCCTCTTGCTAAGAAAGAAATTATTATAAAATAAATTATATTGAAGTGTAAGAAACCACTTATAATAGTAACTAACTTAAAAGGTATTGGAGTGAAAGCTGCAATAGAAAGGATTGATGCCCAGGCTATAATTCCTCCACCTTCGTCTACTTTATCTTTTAGAAAAATTGTGTTGTCTATGCCGTACATTTCAAATATTGGAACTCCAATCTGTTTAAAAAATATATAACCAATTAAATATCCAATACATGCGCCTAAAACAGAACCAATAGTAGCTATCATCGCTATTCTAAACCAATTTTTTATTTTAGCGATTGTCATTGGAATTATAAGTACATCAGGTGGTATTGGAAATATAAAACTTTCAATGAATGCAACAAAACCCAAAATTGAGTTAGCACTTTTATGAGAAGACCACTCAATACACTTATTATATAATTTTTTAAGCATTTTATATTTTTAATTTAAAAATTTATATTTTATCAACACATAAATTGCCACAAGTCCATCTATAGCTTTAATTTTTTTACCTTCTGAATATGTTCTTCCTTTATAGCTAATCGGGATTTCTAGTATTTTAATATTTAAATTTGAAACTTTAGTAGTTATTTCAGGACAAAACCCAAAACCATTTTCAGAAAGTTTTATTTTTTTAAATAAATTTGCATCAAATACTTTATAACAAGTATGAGCATCCGTTAATTTTATATTATTTAATAGATTCGAAATTAAAGTTAAAATAGTATTTGCCCAGATTCTTACTGCGTGACTAAAATTTTCTAAATTTTGATATTTGTTTTTTCCAAGAACTCTAGACCCATAAACAACACTTGTTTTTTTAGCGATTATTGGCTCTAAAAGTTTTTGATAATCATTTGGATCATATTCTAAATCTGCATCCTGTATCAAAACTATATCACCATTAACAAAAGGTTGTGCTGATTTAATTGAAGCTCCTTTACCTAAATTTTTTTCATGAAAAATAACTTTATCTATCTTATCAAGTAATTTTAGTTTTATTAACTCTTTTGTGCCATCATTAGAACAGTCATCAACTAAAATAATTTGAATTTTTATAAAATTAATTTTTAAAATTACATTAATTAATTCTTCTAAAGAATTTATTTCGTTATAAGTAGGAATTATTACAGTTAATTTCATTGTAAATTAATATTATATAATTAAACTAAAAATTAATATTTTGTTATGGTTAATTTATTTATTTTTTCTCTACTATCTTCAACTATTTTTTACGTCTGTGGAAGTGTTTTTTTCTTAAATTCGATAAATAAAAAGCAAACTTTACAGGAAATTTCTAGTCAATCTATTTATGGGATTATTTTTATATCTCTAATAGCTTTAATTTTAAATTTTTTTGTTCCACTAACCAAACAAATAAATAGTTTTTTCTTGGTAATTTTTTTATTTTTTTTTATTTTATACATAAAAAACAAAATAAATTTAAAAAAGATTTTGTTTTTTTCTTTTTTATCTGGAGCTTTCTCTTTTTTATTACTTGTATTTAGTTATATATATAATCCTGACGCAGGTTTATATCACTATCCTTATATAAATATTTTAAATAATGAAAAAATAATTTTAGGATTAAGTAATCTACATTTCCGATACGGACACATATCTATAATTCAATATACTTCTGCATTTTTTAATAATTTTTTATTTAATATTAATGGAATAGTAATTCCACTTGCATCTTTAGCTTCATTTATAATCCTTAATTTTTTATTTAAAATTCTTGAAGGCTTAAAAGAAAAAAAAATAAACTTTCATATAATTTTTTTGACATTAGTTTTAATTTATATTAGCTATAAAATGAATAGATACAGCGAATATGGTAATGATGCGCCTGCTCATTTTTTATTTTTCTTTTTAATATCTGAAACATTAAAAAACTATAATTACAATATAATCGCACAAAGGTTTAATCTATTGCTCCTATCTACATTTATTTTTTTAAATAAAATTACTCTAGGATTAGTATTTTTAATTCCTATTGCTTTAATAAAATTAAAAAATTTTAAGCAACTTAACAATATAAGTTTTTATTTTTCAGCTTTATTGTTATTGCTATGGATTCTTAAAAATATATTTGTTTCTGGGTGTTTAATCTATCCTTCAAAAATAACTTGTATTAAAAAACTAGATTGGACAAATATTACTCAAACATCAAAAATATCAATTCAAAGTGAAGCATGGTCCAAAGGATGGTCAGATAGGAAAAATAAGCAAATAAATATGAAAGATTTTAATATAAATTTTAATTGGTTCGACGCATGGACCAATAAACATTTAAAAAAAATAAATGAAATATTATTGCCATATGTAATTTTTCTTATATTTATCTATTTAATTTTAACACTAATGAAAACAGACAAAAAAAGAAATAAAAACATAAAACGCGAAAATAAATATAACAAAAAAATTATTTTATTAGTTTCATTATTAGGTTGTGTTTTTTGGTTTTTAAAATTTCCTATTTATAGATATGGATATTCTTATATAATAATAACAATAGTAATTATTTTTAGTACTATATTCTATGATAAAATAACTTATTTGAATTTTGAAAAACAAAAAAAAATAATATTATTTTTAACTATATTAAGTTTATCAGTATTATTTGTAAAACAGGTCACCAGAATAGCAAAAAATTATGATGTGCAATACAACAATTACCCTTGGCCTAAATACTTTTCCTTTTCAAAAAATAATAATCAAATTAGTTTGATGTCAAAAAAAATAAATGGAAAATTAATTTATAAAAGTGATGAATATTGCATGTATAGTAAAGCACCATGTTCTCACGAATCTATAAACATTAAAATTTCAAAATGGCATAATTATTTAATCTTTAAATAATTTTATTAATAAAGTATTTTTTGGGTTGCGTATTTAACAAAATAAAAACATAATAATATCTTATAAATGTCAAATATAATTAAAAAAAAGGGCGAATGGCGGAACTGGTAGACGCGTTGGACTCAAAATCCAATAGTAGCAATGCTGTGAGAGTTCGAGTCTCTCTTTGCCCACCAAGTAAAAAATGAACATATCAAAAGCTAACAACTTATTAGAAGTTTTTTTTTGGCAATTCAATAATCAAAAAAATAATGAAGATATATTTTTAAATTCAATTAAAAATCCCGAAAAAAGTTATACATGGGCTGATACTAAGTACTCAATTTTCAAATTTAAAAAATATTTAAAAAAACATATTCAGAATGGTGACAGATGTTTATTAGTTTCAGAAAATAGACCTGAATGGTTAATTTCTGACCTTGCTATAATGTATGCTGGTGGAATTACTGTACCAAGTTACACTACTTATATTGAAAAAGATTATGAATATATTATTAATGATTGTACACCATCAATAATTATTGTTTCAAATGAATATCTATATAACAAAATGATTAATATTATTAATGAAAATAATTTTATCAAAAAAGTTATTTTGATTGATTCAATAAAAAAAGAAAATTTGTCTGATAAGGTTGTTTTTTTTGAAAATATACTTAAAGAAAATATTTCAGATTTTATAGAAAATGAAATTAAAATTAACAGAGAAGATTTAGCATGCATAATTTATACATCAGGTACTGGAGGAAATCCAAAAGGTGTGATGCTCAGTCATGGAGGTATTTTAAGCAATTGTGAGGGAAGTATTAATTTAATCAAACCTTTGTTAGGTAAAAAAACCAGATTTCTTACTTGGTTGCCTTTGTCACATTCATATGAACATACAGTTCAGTTCATTCAAATAGCTGTAGGTGCCAAAATTTATTATGCAGAGTCCATAGATAAATTAATAAAAAATATGGGAGAAGCAAAGCCTGAAATAATGACTGCAGTTCCAAGATTTTATCAAAATCTATATCAAAAGATTAATAGCAACTTTAAAAAACAAAAAGGATTTAAAAAAAAAATAATAGAGCTCACAGTTAAACTAGGAGAAAAAGCACTAAAAAACGAAACATTGGATTTTAAAGAAAAGTTAATAAATAAATTATGTGAAATTTTAGTTAGAAAAAAAATTAAAAAACAATTTGGTGGAGCTTTAAAAGCCTTTGTTTCAGGCGGAGGAGCACTAGATCAGGAAATAGGAATTTTCTTAAATGCTATTGGACTACCAACCTTGCAAGGTTATGGTCTAACTGAGGCCTCACCAGTAGTGAGTTGCAATCCAATAGACAATATTCAAGTCGACACTGTTGGGCCGCCTTTTAATGGCAATAAAGTAAAATTAGCTTCAGATGGAGAAATATTAGTTAAAGGTGAAAATGTTATGATTGGTTATTGGAACCAGCCTGAAGAGACAAAAAAAATTATTAAAGACGGTTGGCTTTTTACAGGAGATATAGGTGAATTCAAAAATAATTATTTAAAAATTACTGATAGAAAAAAAGATATAATAGTAAACTCAGGAGGAGACAACATATCTCCACTTAAGATAGAAAATTTATTAACAAATCATAAAGAAATAGAACAATGTTTAATATATGGCGATAAAAAAAATTATTTGGTCGCTCTAATAGTTCCAAGTGAAGAGTTTATTGAAAAAATTAATGAAATTGAAAAAAAAATTGAATTAGTTAATGAAGAATTAAGTTTAATGGAAAAAATAAAAAAATTTTATGTTGTAAAAGAAAAATTTTCAATCAACAATAGAATGTTGACACCAACATTAAAACTTAAAAGATTTGAAATAATTAAAAATTATAAAGAACAAATAGAAAAACTTTATTCCAAATAAATATTTACAAATATTTTTTTAAAAAAAAAATAAATTTACTTAAATTAAGCCTATTATTATTAGTTTTTTTTACAAATAAAAAAAGTTTAAATTAAAACTATTTCTATAAAAAAAGTAAATAATTTGTATTTGACAACAACTTTAAAAAAAAATAAAAAGTTAATAAGTAAACGAATCACATGATTCGAAAACATAAAAAGGGAGCTAAAGATGGCTAAAAGAAGAAAAGCTAAAAAGAAAGCTAAAAAAGGTAAAAAGAAAGCTAAAAAAAGAAGAAGAAGATAAATTCAGTTTTCTTTGTTAAAAGATACGCCTCTCATAAAGATTATGGGGGGCGTTTTTTTTATGGTGCGTTTTGTGTTTGATTTCTTTTTAAAGCTTTATCAAGTTTTTTTTGAGTATCTTCAAAAGATAAGTTTAAGACTACCTGAAATTCACTTAATAATCTTTCATAGGCTTTTTCAAATAGTTGCCTTTCACTATATGATTGATCTACAATAGTGTCGCTACCTTTATTAAGGTCTCTAACAACTTCAGCTAGATCATATACTTTTCCAGAATTTATTTTTTGCTCATATTCTTGGGCTCTCCTACTCCACATAGATCTTTTTATTTTTGGCTTTCCTTTAAGGATACTAATTGATTTGTTGATCTGATTAATTGTTGAAAGAGGTCTAAGATGAGATTGTTTATTAACAGGTAATAAACCTATAGCTTTATCTTTCTCAAATTTTACATCATAACATTGGACTTCTATACCTCCAATTATTTTTGAACTTATAGATAATATCTGTCCAACTCCATGTTTAGGATAAACAATATAATCTTTTGGTTTATAAATTTTTTTTTCTGTAGATTGTTTTTTTATTTTTTTAATTTCTGGCTTTTGCTCATTTCCTTTATAAATTTTTGGAGCCTCATCTTTTTGAGCATTTGATTTTAAATCTTCTTTTATTATTTTTTTTATTTTTTTAATTTTTTTAATTTTTTTAGGTTTCTTATATTTTTTTTCTAATTTTTTTTTACTTTTTTTTGTTTTTTTTTTCGGCATATTTATTTAAAGATTTTCCTTAAAGTATTTTTCGTATTTATTTTCTTCGTTTTTATATTTTTCTGCATCAGCTGGGGGTTCTTTTTTTTCATTTATATTTGGCCAAATTTCAGAATATTTTTTATTTATTTCTAACCATTTTTCAGCACCAGAATCTGTATCAGGTTTAATCGCATCGACCGGACATTCTGGTTCACAAACGCCACAATCTATACACTCATCTGGTTTAATTACAAGCATATTTTTTCCTTCATAAAAGCAGT
>MDTG01260916.1_pt1 | contig 26682 bp, 18 predicted proteins | sample 811421 | NCBI WGS metagenome assembly MDTG01 (sample SAMN05326645, study PRJNA326480) | marine metagenome | isolation source: seawater | place: Pacific Ocean: South East | collected 2011
AGCTCAGTTGGCTAGAGCACCTGACTGTAGACGAACACCACGGCAACAGGCAGCCATCAGGGGGTCCCCGGTTCAAGTCCGGGAGCGCGGACCAATTTTTCAACAGATACTCATCTGAATCATATGAATTCAAAGTGATATGATAATCGACCAATTGATTGACCTCCTCTCTTTCCCCGTGACATGGATGAGTCAGTGAATGTTCTGGGCGGGCCACTCGCAGTTTGCAGTACTAAACCGATAACGGGATGGTTTAGAGATGGATGTTGCAATACGGATGATTCGGACAGAGGATCACATACAATCTGTGTAACCGTTGACGAGGCCTTTCTGACATTTAGCGCGAATGCAGGAAATGACCTTTCAACACCACGACCAGAGTTCCGTTTTCCAGGTTTACGCCCGGGCGATCGTTGGTGTTTGTGCGCATCTAGGTGGAAGGAGGCTTGGAGAGAAGGCTGTGCCCCTCCAGTCGATCTTGAAGCAACGCATATCAGAGCCTTGGAGGTTGTTGATATTGAGATATTAGAACTACATTCTCAATGATGTGATTCCCTTGAAAATTATAGAAGAATGGACATTTCCTCGTACGGGTAATTTAATTCGAAATAGAACAGTTCTTGCGGCTTTAACAAATAAGCAATCTAATGAAGATGGGACCCTTTCAGATGAGGAAATTGCATTCCTTGTCCGAAGAGCAGAGGGTGGTTTTGGAATTGTTACAACGGCCGCATCTCATGTGATGGAAAATGGACAAGGATGGCACGGTGAGATGGGAGTATGGGGAGACCATCAGATTCCTGGACTGACCAAGTTAGCCACCGGTCTTCGAGAAAAGGGGTCACTGAGTCTAGTTCAGATATTTCATGGCGGAATGCGGGCACCTGCAGATATAATTCGTACTACTCCAGTATCTGCAAGTGTAAATGATGAAGATAACGGCAATGAGCCAGCACGAGAGATGACTCATCAAGAGGTCGAAGATGCTATTGAGGCCTTTGCTGATGCTGCAGAAAGATGTGAAAAAGCGGGTATAGATGGGGTAGAAATCCACGGCGCTCATGGGTACCTCATAGCACAGTTTCTTGGAACTGTTACCAATAGGAGAAGTGACGTTTGGGGAGGAGACCTAACTAATCGCTCACGTTTCTTAGTGAGAATTATCGAGGCTGTACGTAAGAGAACGGGCCCCTCGTTCTTAGTGGTGGTAAGAATTTCTCCTGAAATCGGTAACCTCGGAATTTCAATAGATGATAGTCTTGAATTGGCAAAGCGTTTGAGTGTAACAGAAATTGATGCCTTACATATTTCTTGTTGGGATGTTTTCAAAGCAGCTGAAGGCGATTCAAATGACCCTAGAACTCTCACTCGTAGATTCAGAGAAGTTCTTCCAGACGATTTTCCACTAATTTCGACAGGAAGCATATGGACCTCCGAAGATGCACAATTTGTGATGAAAGAAGGTGCAGATTTAGTTGGAGTCGGACGCGTAGGTATTGCGCATCCTGATTGGCCATTGGGTCTCAAAAGTCCTGAATATACTCCCTCAGAACCACCTTTTACAACTCAACACCTTGAGTCTGTTTCGTTAAGTCCAATATTTGTTGAATATATGCATCGATATCGAGGATTTGTCGTAGGAGGACGTCCTCTTAATGACTGAAATTAAGGACTAACTAGCCATTTTGCCAATTGTCTGTAATCTAACTCTGCATCCAACTCTATTCCGAGATCATTGAACAATTCAAAGACTTCAGATTGATCAATGGGTTGGTCTCCCATTTCAGTGAGAATTCTAAATAATTCAGTTGCCGAAATTGTACCATTTTCTTGGGTGTCAAATACCTTGAATGCCTGAAGTAATTCTTCTTCTGCTTCTGAGATAGCCTCCGTGTATTCCATTACTTCTTTATTTTCTTCTGTAATTACCCTCACTCTAGACAAGGGAATATCATCTTCAGTATCTCCATCATCGTAATCAACTCGAATGGTATGATCTGGATGAATAGATGAAACGTGTGCAGGGAAATAGTATCCGTGAGCCTTCCAATTTACAAAAACTCGGTCACCAACGCTGAGATTCGGTGCGAGAAAGATTCTTGATTGTTCGACTCTTAATTCTGCATCTCCATCATCGTATTGGACATCATATGTTCCATCTCTGTTTACATCTGCAATGGTACCAAAGTATAGTGGTCCAGCATTTTTCCAATTTGCCAGTACCCTATTACCAATGGTAAACAGAGGTTGAGAAGGTCGAATGCATCCTGGTGAATCACCGATAGTTACTGCATATTTCGTTTCTGTAACGGTACTTTTTGGTACGGATATAACGTATGTCCCGTCTTGATTGACTTCCATAACGGTACAGTTGTCCAACCAACGTTGGTTTGTTGGGCTATAATAATCAACATTGTCACCCTCGCTTAGTCTTTGAATTTCTGGCGACACAAGTTCTACAGGGATCTCAGGAGTAGAATCATTTGATACAACACCAAGTCTATCTAAAGCCATTATAACCGCATTTGTAACTGCCTCAACATCATTGTTTATCACGGTATGATGGATATCTCCAGACATTGCCGAATCTTGAAATTTTAGTGCTCCAGGTGAACTGGATTTTTCGCCATTACTTTCTTGTGATTCTCCACAGAATGGGCATAAATTCCAATCACGTTCAACTTCTTTACCACACTCTCTGCAGAATGGCATGTTTAGTCGAAGACGTCTTTCATAATGAGTCTAATGTATACTATGGAAACTATTCGGGTCCCCCAACAAAGGTTTCATACCCTTCCATGCCTGTAGTTTATTCATGGAGCCGTCAACCCTCGCACTCCCGGTTCTGATTAATGGTGTGAGAGCCTTAGCCACAGCATACGATGGATATGAGAAGGGTAAATTCCTGAAATCTGATCAAGCGGTTCGACAAGAGATAAGACGTCGAACAGGTATGATGCGAGACCATCTTGAAAGGATACAATCACGTGCTCACCAGGAAGGAGACAGGAATCTGAGAAGTGAATGTGAGCAGGTGTTGATAACATTACAAGGAGTTTCAGATGATGCACAAATGGCCGTAACAGGCTCTCCTACTTCCATACACGATGGGGCAGGAAAACTCAGTAGAAAGGGTCAGAAAAAAATCGTTGAACATGATCTAAAGACACTCAATATGATGGTGGATTGTACAAGATTAATCAATGCCATATTATCACCAAGTGAAGTTGAGGTCGAAGGAGAAATTTCCATGAATCTGGTGCACGACAAGCTTTCACGGGCGAGAAATCATTTTCTTGAAAGAAATATGTATATTGATGGATTAGTGAAGAGGTGAAAAACAATGACTGTAAAAGGCTACAAATGGAGGAATAACCCCGCTGTGATTGCGAAATATGTTCACGATCGTGACGTCCCAAAGGGTGCAGAAGTTACTCTAAAACCCAATGAAGCATGTGTCGTAGTTGAGGATGGTCGAATATCCGGCGTTGCCACTCAGAAACATATGGAAGTAAATCCTGAAGCGGGTTTACTTTCGAAAGTCTTTGGTCGAGGAAATCCGAAAAGGACATTTCTTTTCGTGTTTCTTGGCCCACATGAATTGATTTTACGAGTGGAGGGTATGACCTCTGATGGGCGTGCTGCCTCTGGATTTATGGTGATGAGAGTTGGTATCTCAAGAGAGTCTGCATCAAGGTTACTTCAACTTCCTGCCAAGGGAAATATGGAGATCACTGTCGCAACACTTGTGAGTATTATTGAGTCCGAAGTCAATGCCCGCTTGAAACCAGTGATACATCAGCTTACTGAGGATCAGCTGAGAAATGTCGATGCAACATCTGATTTGATGATGGAGGTTCGTACCGGAATGCGGTCAACATTTGATTCATTGGGAATTCAACTTCAAACTTCGTTCGTGAACTGGAATACAACAGAAGCTGAGAAGGTTTTGAAGATGAGGGCTGACCTTTCGGCAATGGCAGATCGTAATGCAATTATGGAAGAGCAACAAATAATGGAGATGGAGAAAATTTTGGCTGCTAACTTAAGAGCAGCAGAATTAGAAGCGCGCTCTCGCATGTCATCTCTTGCAGCAGAAGAACGCGCTAAATCAGAGGTAGACTTAGCAGCATTACGGGCGGAAGGAGATTTAGATTTGGAACGGTGGAATCAATCTGCTAGGCTCTATACAGAACGAGAAGACCTTCGAAGAGATCAAGAAATAGCTGAAGCAGATCATCAAGTTAATCTTGCAGAACGTGAAGCTCAAAGACAAAGTATCCTGCAAGAAAATGAACTCCAAACCGATGAAAGAAGGCAGAAAAGTGCTATGGAGATGTTCGACCAAGTTCAAGCGAGAAAGAGAGATAGAATGGCCATGGAAGCAGATAGGGAAAAAAACCGTATTGAGGCTGCATCCAAAGGTTCTGAATCAGTTATTGCAACTTTGACTGAGATCGCCCAATCGTCCAAAGACCCGCAGGTTGCGATGGAAGCATTAAGACAATTATCTGAGATTCGAAAGGCAGATGTAGACGCTGCGAAAGATGCATATATCGAAGATTAATCTCTTCCAAATATAAAAAAAGCAAATCATTTCTCTCTCGAGATTGCTACGAAAGTGCACTCACGGAAACCCAATCGTTTTCATTTTCTTTGGCTCCTTCCTTCCCGTGTTGTGATGAAGAGAAATACCAGAAATGCTCCCTGAATTCCTGTTTTGATTATTTCTCTTTAATCCGAACGGTCTTATATGGGGGGTATCTCGCCGAGATGCTTAGAGGGGTTAGTATGGGTAAGTCCGCATACCATCATGTTCGTGAAGCATGGAAGCGTCCAAAGTCCTCTATGTCCATTCACCATCGTCGAGATAGGCAGGCCTCATGGAGACGTGAACCAGTTTTCCAACGCATTGCAAAGCCTACCCGTATTGATGCGGCTCGACGCATGGGATACAAAGCCAAACAAGGTGTAGTAATGATACGGACTAGAGTCCGCCGTGGGGGTCTTCGCAAGGGCAAGATTCACATGAAGAGGAAACCTTCCAAAGCAGGTATCAAGAAAATCACAATGGCCAAGTCGATTCAAAGAATAGCTGAGGAGCGAGTATCTCGCCGATATCCTAACCTTGAAGTCTTGAATTCATACTGGGTCGGGCAAGATGGTAAAAACAAGTTTTTCGAAGTAATTTGTGTAGACCCTGCTCATCCTGTGATTAAGGCTGACAAACACCTCAGTCCTATTACAAATTCAAGCAATCGAGGACGCGCCCATCGTGGTAAGACGAGCGCAGGAAAGCGTGGCCGTGGATTACTCAATAAGGGCAAAGGAGCAGAGAAATTACGTCCGAGCCTCGCTGCGAATAAAAATCGTGGCAAGTGATTTTTTTAGCCAAATTATTCGGATAAGGTTCAATGCCCTCCTTGTATACTGAGAAGCATGAGTGACATGCGTGCTGATGCTCTCCGCTCTCGTCCTGTCATTTTACCAGATGGCCGAGTTTTGGGAATGGTTCATGATGCGATCGTCGATGTTAATTCAACTTCAATTACCCACCTTTTCGTAACTAGTCCTCCACCTCAAATCGTAGAAGATAGTATCCATATAGCAATTCCTTGGCGGTGGGTTCGTTCGATTGGGGATGTAGTAGTCCTTCGTTGGTTTCCTCAAACCCCTATCCCAAAATCCCGCTAAATTGGGAGGTTTCATTTGTGTGTGTCCAAGGTGGTTGACATGATTACTCTGCATGTCCTTGGCACTTCATCGGCCAAACCTACCAAGGACAGGAGTGTATCTGGATCATTTTTGAATTCACCTAATGGAGCATACTTGATTGATTGTGGAGAAGGAATGCAACAAAGAATCGCCTCACACGATCGTTGGCTTCGTTCAATCGGTTCCAATGAACGCACAAAAATGTCAAAGATTCGTTCCATATTTCTAACGCATGCTCACATTGATCATTGTTGGGGTGTTTTACCAATGCTGCATTCAATGGATAAGCTTGGGCGAAAATCAAGACTTGAAATCCATGGTCCAACATCTACTGCAGCGTTGAAGTGGATTGAAGACAGACCTGGCGAGGCTCCCGATTTGGATTCAGGAATTTATCCCGGCGATTTAGCAATTCAATTTGATTGGTGGAAGAAACATGGAGGGAAAAACGGAGGGTTTCAGTTTGACATTGATTGGATTCTACATCCTGTGGATAAAATTGGTAATCAAGGGACATCAGTCCTAAGCGAAGATGAAATGATTGTTCATGGTTATGTTACAAATCATCTAGATGTTCCATCACTAGCCTATCTTTTCTCTACCCCACCTCTCCCAGGTAAGTTTGATCGTTCATCGGCTGTAGCCGATGGCCATGATGAAGAATCAATTCGATTGATAGCGTTGGAATATTCAAAATATCGTGGCCCAAATAGACCTTCTAGATCCATTTTAATTTCTGGTGATACCGCGTCTCAAGTTCCATCTTTTATCCAATTGAATAGATCGATTGATGTGCTAGTCCATGAATCCACTTTTGATGATTCTTTAGAAAGTAAAGCAGCATCTTATGGGCATAGTACTGCACGAGATGCAGCAACAATAGCAGAACATATGGCTGTGAAATTTCTAGGGTTGACACATTTCTCATCTAGGTTCCAAGATTTATCTCATTTAGAAAAAGAGGCCCGATCGGTTTTCAAAGAATCGCACATACTACGTGATGGTGATAGGATTTCTGTAGATTCTGATGGATCAGTTTATCTTGAGAGAAAAGGTACTGAAGAATGGATATCTATTGCACAGGTAATGAAATAATGATACTTTTAGTGGATTAATTCAAGATGGAAGAGGTAGGTTTCAAATTATGCGCAGAGCAATCCTACTATCCTCAATCCTGATTCTTGCATTAGCAATTCCAAGCGTTCATGCTACTGAATCAAGGGAGACAAATTGTATTTCTGGGTCGACTTCATGGTCACTTCAAGATCAGGAATGTGCTGTTTTCATGTTAGGAAGCATTGTGCCAGGGGACGTTCACTCAATTCAAATTCAAACAAATAATGAAGTTGATGTGTTAATATTTTCACAAGCAGGTTTCGCCGTTTATTCTAATGATCAGTCATACAGATTATCAAATGTTTGGGATGATAAAGGTACAGTCGAATCTTTGAACGGTACTGCGGAATGGCGATGGACAGCTCCTGCTGACAAATCTCAAACCAATTGGTACCTAGTCATAGACAATTTAGATCATCCTCAAGATAATGATGAAGGTTCCAGTGGGGGTTATTCCGCTACAGGGAGTATTACAATACAATCAGCAACAATTCGTTCATGGACTCTTCATGATATGTTGTGGTCATTGGATGCTGGAGAAGGTAAGAATATTGCAGGACCATTCAGCTTTCGAGAAGGTACGCAAGTTCTTATTGAGGCACTAGAAATCGATGGTTCTCCCGATATTTTCTTCATGACAAGTCAACAAATGGACCTATATTTGCAGGATTATTCTAATGACTTTAGAATTTCAGATACAGATATTCTTTCAATTTCATCATCAACATCTAAATCTTGGTTGGTTCCTGCAGTTCATGCAAATCAAGAATTGTATCTTATGGTGGACAACACTGCTTCCCCTACAGGAGGAGGGCCGGGCGAAAATACCGCTCGATTGGGGATTGTGCTCTCCATTCTACCCATTATCGATGCAGAAATTTCCGGTTCAGAGAATCTTCTTGAGGTTGATGTACGAGAGATAATTTCACTTTCCACTACAGGGACACCCAATGACTGGAATCAAATAGATCCAGATGGATATTCTTGGTCATTTCCAGAAGCAGATTGCAGCACACAAACTACTGGAAGTATTGTATATTTATGCTGGACAACAGAAGGACAAAGAACCATTGAAGTGACTGTATCATCAACAGATGGCCGAACTGATACGGAATCTGTTACAGTCGTTGTAATTGATAGCACTCCACCATCATCGCAGATTTTAGTAAGCGGAGAAATTGAAAGGGGAGTAGGTGAATCATTTACAATTTCAGCCCAATCCTCTGATAATGGTGGTGTTGCGAAGGAAGAATGGATAGTGGATGGAATTGTTGTTCAAACCCAAAATCAATCCGGTACATTGCTGACTTATTCTTTTGATTCGGCCGAAGATATTGGAAATCATATCATCACTCTCCGTGTTTATGACTCATCAGGATTAACCTCTGAATCTAATGTATCGGTGCAAGTATCCGATATCACTCCTCCAGTTAATTCTCCTGTTACAGGGACTGAGGTTGTAAACCCTGGAGAATCCGTCTCTTTCAGTATCACTGCTAATGATCCTGAATCCTCTAACTTGACATATGAATGGGATATCGACGGATCAGTTGATTCAGATTCAAATGGTGTTTCTGATGATGATATTGACTTTACAGGGTCAACCATTACTGTAGTATATGATACAGGAGGCAGCCGTTTCGTCTCATGTGTGGTGACAAACGAAGCAGGTTTAACCACAATTGAAACATTTACAATAACTGTTTTGAATCCGGAAGTCGAAGAAACATCAGGATCCGTATCACTGGGGATGATAGCAATTGTTATTCTGGTATTTGTCCTTATTCTATTAGCAGTTGGTGCATTTTTCTGGCAACGTTCAACCGCTCGTCGGGTTGCAGAAATAATTGCTGAACAAGAGGCTAGTGAAACTGAAGAATCTGCTCCTCTTACTGTTGAAGAACAATCTCAGATGTATGGCTCCAAAAGATCTGATGATTTTGAGTCAATCGCAGGTATGTCATCCTCTGAAATTTCCAGAAAATCATCTGGTGCTACTGAAGTTCTCGATGATTTGTTCACTGAAGAAGAGGAACAGAAAACACCTCAAGAACCAGCTAAATCGGTTCCAAAGAAGGAAGTAAAATCTACCTCTTCCTCTCCATCAAAACTTGGAATTCAGATTCCGAATATGTCGTCGTCCTCAAAGGTTGAAGAACCAGAGGAAGAATTGGTCACGACAATTAAATCATCATGTTCATCTTGCCAAGAAACCTTTGAGGTTGATCTCCCTCCAAGAGTTTCATCAGGCAAAACGGTATGCCCGCATTGCGGCTCAATCGAGTTTATTCAACGATGAGCCTATTTTGAACATTAACAGCAATATGCTAAAGGTGAGTTCGTCGAGTTGTAATCAATGCACCCTGAGTCGGCTCGCAACCGTGGACAAACGAGCATCTTCATTATTCTCTTGATGATGATGAGTGTTTGGCTTCCAGTACCCGTTGCAAATGCCGCTATACAAATCGAAAATCGAGATTTAGGCGTATTAACAGATTTACATGATGCATTGGATGTAAGAGGGAGTTTGTTGGTAGACGATGGGGAAACCGCATCCGCCGAATCCGCTATGGCTTCCGTAGATGCAGCGATACGTCCATCTGGGCCATATGATACATTGTCATTAGCTGATAATCCGATATCAGATGCTAGTTTCAAAGAGATAGATATCCAAGAGGTTAATCATCCAGATCCTTTTGATATAATTTTAGATCCAGAAAATGCTCCTCCTGGAGCTACAGATAGCATTCTTAACACTTTAATCAATATCACAGATTATGTTATTTGGACTCATTATGAAGCAAATGATGGAAGAGTGGTCGACAAATTCGAAGTAGTTGATTTCTCAGCATCCTTGACCTCACTCCTCTTCTCTCCAGAACCATTCGAACATGAGATAGATATCGATGAATTTCTTGATGATGGCACTACTCCCACTCTACAAGACACAAATGGCGATGGAATACCGGATAGCCCCAGTGATCCGGGAGATTGCGGTTATGATGTGTCTGTTGGATTAACGGTTTCTATTGATCCAAATGATGGTGCAGGAATTGATGGAACAACAATGTGGATAGAACCCACAGTCGAGTTTTCTGTCGAGATGTTTGATGGCCAAGTTGATTTGTTTGATGTTGGATGCGCTGCCACCCCGTCTTCGGACATAGACGATTCTGTTTGGAATAATATGGGCCAATTGCGAGTTTCACTTTTCAAACAGTTTACTTTTTCTGAATCATTATTTTTCGGCTCAGCAGGGCCAAGTTACATCTGGATAATAGATACCTTGCATTCCATTCCTCCCGAAGCAACATCCTTGGAAGTTGGTTTAGAGAGAATTTGGTTGGATATCGCTGACACCGCTCTTAGCGGAATAAATGGTTTATCCCTAGGTTTGCTTGTGTCACTTACTGGATTGGATTTATCTGGGATTGAATTAGTTTCAATATCCTCCCCATATGCAATTCATCTCGAGACATTGGGCAGCACCGAATGCCCCTCATCATATGACCCCTTAACTGATGCTAGTGACGATCCCACCGAACACGGATGTGGAATCTTAGCTGGTTTTGGCTACATTCACTTGAGCGAACCTAATGGTGGTACTCGTTCCTTGATAGAACTAGCATACATCGAATTTAGTGCCCATCCCAGAGGATTAGATGATAGGATACCTAGCGAAGTTGACTTAGTTATCCGTACGGATTCTGTTCTGTCTACCACAGTCGCAGATGTAGGAGAAGGCTCATTGACATCCATTGAATATTATTCTGATCGTCGTGCTGATGTTCATGTCCATTTCCATGAGGACAGGAGGAATAAGGCCCCTTCTCAGTTAGGTGAAACCTTTGGAAATGTGACAGAAAGTTCTGGATGGTTAAGGGGAATGCCTCAGGGTAGTTTGAACCAATTGGAGATCAATAGAATATTCACAATGCTTGGTTCAAACAAAGCACCGGAACTCCCGGGTCAGATTCCAACTCGTCTAGGATTAATTATTGCTTTGAAGAATTTTTCTAAAGACACAACTCAGAATGACAATGACCCCTCTTTGCCTGTAAACCCTGCAGATCCTCCACAATCGCTAGTCTTAATCCGCTCTGTTCAGTCGGTAGATGAGATAGATTACGGATCTTGGTTTTTAAGAGAAGGTGCGGATGAGGATCGGCGCCAAATCCGAACTAAGATGCAGCAACTTCCTACTGCTTTAGTTCTGTATGGCTCATTTTCAATAAGTAATGGAGATGATGGAACTAATGTGTCACTTGATAGCGGCGAGAATCTAGATTTCTTTTCTAGGATTCTGGATACTACTATACTGAATCTAGTGGATATTTTCATTGGAATAGGTGGGGCACTAAATGCAGTTCCTGAGGCGTTAGGAGATGCAATCGGTGGAGGTATGGGTTCAAATTCAGGGCTATCAGGTTCTGATTTTCATTTGCAGATGTTTGATGACATCAGTGTAAATCGTATGCCCATGACTCTGGGGATGATAGAAATGGATTTGGGTACAAGTGATCATCCCACAATTACAGGAGATCATATTTTACTTTCAGAAGATCGAGATTTGGGTTTGGTTCAGGGCAGATCTGGAGCAAGAGAGCCCTTGATGCCCATAGCACTCAGTATCCGGATGAGGGGTTTCAGTGCAGCGGATGTTGCCGATGACACATCATTAGATAAACAAGTAATTGGATTAAAAACAGATCAAAATGAATCTCTACGTGTAGGTTTTGTATCACACGACGCTGGAACAATGGAAGATTCCTCAATTCATTTAGTCACAGTTAGTTCGATACCTGATTCAGTTGAAATTACAGTTCTACCTGGGAGGATGTCGTGGTCTTCAACCTCAAAGATTGATGAAATAACATACGTTGGAAAAGATGGCAATCACGTTCAGTCCGTCAGGATGAGAGGCATTCCTACCAGTTTTGACATGGAAGTTTCAGATTCATTTTCTTGGAATGCATCATCTCCCATGTCCAGTGTGGAAATTCAAATTTCCAATCATTCTGTTCCAAGTACAATGGATGGAGACCATTTCCTTTACCACCATGATGGTTTGACAGACACGGCCTATTTGTCTGCTAGAATGACCAATCTTTCTCGAGCTGCATATCTCGTTGCAGATACAGATTCCGACCCTGAAGCATTAGATAGAATTGAGTTACGTGTAGATGGAACATTACCATTCAGATCCTCAATCCAACATGTACCAGCTCTAGGATCTCCTGATACCCGTGGATTACATGTTCGAGCTTTATTCAATCCTATGCCGGGAGTTATTGGATTGGATGTTCCCAGGGCAGACAATTTGGGTGGATCAGAAATCATAATTCCCGAATTTAATACTACAGAAGGCCTTCAAGGATTAGCATCATTCATGGACGGAATGGCAGAATTAGGAGGAAGTATGAATCGCCTTCTTGCCGACCTAACGGAGACTGTAACTGGAAAAGCGGGTGATACAACAACTTCTGAATTGTCCGTTGGTTTTGAGCTAGATGCAGATCGTCATTTTGATTTAACAGTAGACGCTCAACAAGGCTCTCTAGACATTACTCCACCATCTTGGAGGCATGGAATTTCAATGACTGCCTTGGAAAGAGATGATGAGCAAGGATTCCATGTTAGGACATGGCTTCCAGGACTTGCTCCAGATGTAAAGACTGCCATATCATTTAGAAATGAATCAGGGCTAGAAATTTGGGATATTAAAGTGGAAATGTCAGATTGGCGTCCGGCTCGGGAAGAATTTGTAGTTGAAATAAAAGGATTTGATGGCCAAGATTTGGATTTAGCACTGATTGGATTTGAAAAAGATCAATCTACTGAAGTTTCTGTTGACACATCGTTTAGTACAAGGAATTTGGGTGCTGTTAGTGAAGTCACTACCTCGACTAATTACCAATTATCACAAAGACTTGATTATGTAATTGCCTCAATCCTAAATAGAAACTTAGGAACAAAATCTCAATTGTTTGTTTCAGATATTCCGGGGCAAATAGATTTGTTTGCATCAATTGGTGAATCGATTTCCGTTTCTCTTTCCGTTCCAGAATCTGATCGAATACAAGGAGATTCTGTAAAATCTGTGATGCTTCAACAACTGCAATGGTCAGCTGGACAGTGGTGGCCAGCCACTATTTTCTTGACGGATGTTCCTGGTGAAATTGATCTGACAACAGATCCTGCAACTATCTTCGATATTACACAGCCGACATCGTTCCAAGGAATTCCCGAATTCGATTTCAGTGCATCCTCTGCAGGTATGGATTTGTACATGGAAATTTCTGGAAGAGCGGTCAATACTCGCGGCAACACCGTTTTGTTAGCAGAGGATTTGATGGATAGAATGACAGTCAGTTTAGATGAAGATTACAATTTAGCCATTCGGTCCAGTGGAGTTGGAATAAGAAATTTGTACATGAGACAGAGCGATGTTCCTGTCCAACCAGGAATTGTTCTTGAACAAATGGAAGCAATGGGAGAAAATTTGAAATCTGCCACAATCTCATTAAATTTAGTAGGCAAGGTATATCCAGTTTTCAAAATCGATGACGTTCAGGGTGGACGTATCTTAATGTCATCCAGAGCATCAGTAGATTTCATGGGCATCAAATGGGATGGTAGAGCTGTTCTGATAGATGCTCAACAAACATCTGGTATCCCTACAGGTACATCTGTGGGGGTGAATGGAATTGCTTCAGACTTATCCTTACTGAATGTGATGCCCGGATTTGATGGCTCAACTACTCACTACATGGTTCCAGAACCAATGTCAACTGGAATTGTTACATTCTGTGCCACTTTCTTGGGAGGTGATTAAATGGTGCTAGATAATTTGGACGATTTTGAGGACGATATCGACGATGTTACCCTAGATTATGGCGGTCGCAAAATAGCACTCCAAGACGTAGAACGTGCATATGGAGCCCTTGCTCAGGCCAAGGATATTGTTTCAGTAGTAACTCCTGGAAGAGTAATTCTTGCGACTGGATTAGTTCTACTCTTGTTGGTCAGTTCATTCGGCGTATGGCATTGGATGATTCCTCGAGATGAGATAGTCATTGATACTGTATACATGCAGGGGGGACCCGGGCATGTGGTTTTGTCGCAAGTTCACAATCATGGTAGTCGCCAAGTGACTGATCTGCAGGTGGAATTGGAATTTAGGGACATGAGTGATGATTTACTGGGTTCATCTACATTCAAGACATCTGGTTTACCCGGTCATGTCTCTGTAGCAGGAGACGATCTTGAATTGACAATATCTGGTGCATCTGTTTGGGAGAATTACAGCCTAGTAATTCATTTAACTTATACAAATCATAGAGGTGAATCTGTGGAGAAAACTTGGTTACACATCGTTGGTGAATGGACAACAGAGACCTTTCGAGATGAAGGAGATACTCACTGGTTTTGACTGTCAAGAGGTGCGAAGCCCTAAATCCCATTCGTTGGAGTTATAATCATGTCACGTTCAAGAATTGCAGTAGGTCTTGTCCTGCTTCTGCTCCTGAACTTCACATTTATTTCATCTTCGGAAGAGGACATAATAGGGAACAGTACATCGATATTATCAGAAAAACCCATTGCTCTAGAACCAGATCCAAATTCAATAAGGGGTGTATCTCCCTCATCCTTTGATGATGTTGAAATCTCTTTTCTTCAACCTGGCGCAGAAACCCCAGTCGGCTCCTTGTCAACTACAGGTTGGGAAATGTCAAATGATATTGGGGAGATATTCAAATCGCCCCGAGATGATCTCTCATTGATTTTGTTGGATAGCGGTGTAGACCCTTGGAATACCAGAGAATCAATTTCATCGATAGAAACTGTATCTGTAAAAACACATATTCCTCCAACCGGATTCCTCATTCAAGGAAATGAAGAAGGCCTAGAATCCGCTTCCTCTGTTCTTGGAATTGTAGGCTCATCATCAGTTCCAATTGCTTTGCTAATAGATGAGCCAGTCAGAAAATCTGTGAAATCAATGGACCATGAAGATCCAATAACCGTACTAATTACTGGTTGGAGAGATACAGCGGGCGTTCCAAATTCGGTGGCTGAAATTGATGGAAATCTTCATGACTTTTCAAAATTAAATGTGTTTGAAATCCGTCCTTGGGGAGATGGAAGAGTCGAGGCGGTAGTGAGTGCTGCCATGATTCCAATCATTGCGCTAAATCCTTCAGTTGCTTGGATTTCTTTCCCTCCTCAATGGGAAATAAATAACGATAGATCTTCCGCTCACATGCGAGTTGGAGATACATCAAATGCATTCATATCTGAATTAAATGGTTCAGGAATTACAGTCGCTGTTGCTGATTCTGGAATAGATCAGGATCACGGAGACATGAATGGCAGAATAACATACGTTGAGTCAATGACCTGGGGTGATTCTTCCACTGAAGATAGACATTCGGGACATGGAACTCATGTTGCTTGCACTGTTTTGGGTGATGGTAGTCGTGGAGGATACGCAGGCGTTGCTCCGAAGGCAGAATTGTATTTCCAAGCAATGGAAGATGACTCATCAGGCCAATTCTCAGGAGCTAGTGTTGACTACATGCTGCGTACTGCATACAATGCTAACGTACAGATTCATACAAATTCATGGGGTTCTCAAGGAGATCATGGTAGGTATACAACTTCTGCTGCAGATGTAGATAGCAGAACATCTCAATATGATCAGTTTTGGTCATATGATGGATTAACGGTTTTATACTCTGCTGGAAATGATGGAAACACTGGATTAACCCCACCTGCAACTGCTAAAAATTCAATCGCTGTTGCAAATCACCACAACAGGGGTGGCAGCTCTCCTGATACTATATCCCAGTCCAGTAGTAAAGGCCCGACAGATGATGGTCGAATCAAACCAGATCTTGCTGCTCCCGGATCTTGGGTTAGATCGTGTTTATCTCAAGATGCTCAAGATACAGGTGGAAATACTTGGAAGAGCACTTGGTATATCGAATATTCAGGCACTTCAATGGCTGCTCCGAATGCTGCGGGTGCCTCTGCTCTTGTGCATGAATATCTTACTGAAATTGCAGGTCGACCTTCCCCTCAAGGTTCGTTAGTCAAGGCATTACTGGTACTGGGTGCTGAAGATATGGGCTCTCGAGATATTCCAAATGATAGCGAGGGATGGGGACGAATCAATGTAGCAAATTCATTAGTTCCAGGAACAGACGTGGGCATTTTTGTTGACGATAGAAATAGTCTCAGATCTGGAAACTCTGCATCATATGAATTCAACCTTACACGTTCAAACTCTCCGTTGAAGGTGGTGTTGGCTTGGTCCGATTATCAGGGTAGTTCCTCCAGCTCAAGTCAACTAAGGAATAACTTGGACTTGGAAGTTATAGCTCCAGATGGAACAACTTCGTATTTAGGAAATAATTTCCAATCAGGACGTTCCGCACCAGGTGGCTCTCCTGACTCAACTAACAATCTAGAGGTAGTTCTCGTTGATTCTGCGATTGCAGGTGTTTGGACAGTTAAGGTATCTGATGTCTATCATGGAGGAGGACGTAGCGAACAACCATACTCTATCGCAGTTCGAGGAGTAAATGTAAATGATCTGAGATCCGATCCAATAGTTGTTTTATCAGACGTTGCCTATTCTTCAGAGGTCCCTCAAGTAGGTGAAGAAATGACAATTTCAGTTCCTATTACCAACCAAGGTAGTGGAAGAGCACTCGACCTTGTTATAGAGGCTGGAATTGTTAAAGTCGGAACATTAGGGACTGATTTGGGCCGCCAGACAATTACCATTGGTCCCGGAGTAACTCGTGTGCTTCAATGGCAATGGACTCCACAGAATGAGGGTGATGTTACGTTGAGAATTAACATAGATCCGGATGAGGTGATTGAAGAATCGGATGAAGATAACAACGTAGCAAATATCCCCCTCGTAGTTTCAGCCCCAGGTATTCGTGTAGATGTCATTCAAGCTACTCAAGTTGTTACTAATGCTAATCAGGCATCTAGCACTTGGACACTAAGAATCAAGAATACAGCATTGATTCCAACAAACGCATCTATGCAATCAAGTTCCGTAACAAGAGATTTTGATGGAGCCTCATTTTCATGGTTTAATTCTTTCAATCGAACATCAATTCCTCTTGATGGAAGTGAAATCGTTGATGTAACATACACTGTAGTCCACCCTACTCCTCCAGAACCTGGAAATTATCGAATTACCATCACAGGCACTGATGTAGACAACAACATTCAATTTCCAATTGACATTATGTTGGTTGTTCCTGTCCTTCCAGATGTTCAATTTCAATCCACTTCTTCGCAGTTCACCCTTCATCCAGTTCAAAATACATCTTTTGAGGTGTTGATGTCAAACCTTGGGAATGGTGTTCAGGGATATGATTTGAGAATTGACGCTCCTCAAAGTTGGTCAATGGGTTTCGATGATTTAGGTTCTACAAAAGGGGCTTCTGGAGGGTCTACTGGGACCATGAGTATAGGTGAACAAATTAGCATAAACATGACTGCAATCCCCCCGCCGGTAATGATAGACGCAGGGACCAGTTTAATTGCAAAACTAGTAGCAACATCTCAAGTAGATCCTACAAAATCATGGGAGATTCAGATTCCTATTACGGTGGAATCTTTCGATAGATTAACTGCGCGTTTAGACACACAGGTTGGTATGGTATCAAAAGACGCAACTCTCACACTTCAATATACTATTACGAATACCGGTAATCAAGATGTGGTTGTAACTCCTAATGCTGACAATCGACCTGCAGGTTGGAATTTAGGAAGCACATTATCGCCATTCACTATCGCCCAAGGAGATGAAGCAATATTTGGCGTAGCTTTGACTGGAAATGGATTTGCTACAAGTGGAATCATGGAACTTCATTTTGTAACCGAAAGTGGATATTCTGTAGAGGTGCCACTCCAAATACAAGTCGAGGAAGAATACAGCGGAAAAATATCATTTTCATCAATTTTGTTACCTAATGGTTCAATTGGCACAACTCCATCATCTGCTGGCGATGTAACCCCCGGTTCTCCCGGATTTTTGCTTGAGTGGTATGTTGAAAATGATGGATCAACTTCTTGGACAGGAGATTATTCTCTGGATGTGGCATCAGGATGGACTTACGAGTGTGATTCTCCGGGTGAATTATCAGGAGGCTCATCTGGATATTTGACTTGTACTGTAGTAATGCCTTCTGGTGTTACACCGGGTTCTCAACCTGCGATCGGAGCAATTCTGACTGCGGGAGATTTATCCCTGCTGGATATAATTTCCATCCGTGTTGCTTCTGAAGAGTCTGCAGCAATTTCCCTATCTGAGAAATCTGCAATAACCCTTCGCGCTGGCCAATCAAATAACATAGAGGTTGAAATTAAAAATACTGGCAGTGCTGCATTCGAGCATAGAATCAAGGTTACTTCTTTGGATAATTGGAATGTTGAATTAATTGATGATCCTACGATTTCATTAAACCAACAATCCGTTGTATTTGTAGATATCAGAGTAACTCCAGATGTCTCAGGATACGGCGTAATTCGAGTAGAGGTTCTAGGTCCAAATGATGTAGTAATCGCTTCTGAGGATTTTATGCTGGAGGCTACTGATTCGGCAATCGAAAATACAGATTCAGGTTTTGATGCAACGATATTTGCATTCATCGGAATATCTGTTCTGATAGGAGCATTGGTCATAACTCCTCTTTTGATTGCAAGACGAGGGCGTTCTTCGACAAATAATTCTTTCACTGCTACTTTACCACCTCCGCCTTCGTCCATCCAGGCTCCGATTAATTCTTCAGGACCTTCACCCAACAATGCGATGGAATCAACCATACTTTGTTGGGCATGTAGTGTACAAATCGAGTCATCCAAACGTAGAGCATGTCCCTCATGCGGAGCAAGATACCATCTCATGGGTGAGTGCCTACACGCGAATATACTCAAATGTCGTCGTTGTGAGGCCTTATCATCTACTTTTGTGGAGGAATAGCATGCATCTTGTCGGAGGTCATTTATCCATCGGATGCCCACGGATGTCTATGCGCGGCAGAAAGGCTAGGGCAATTCTTCCCATTTTTTTGTTGATATTGATGTCTTTATCACCGATTGTCTCGGCGGATGCAAGCATCAGTTTGAGTGCCAACACATTGGCGCAAGAAGCCGATTCTGACAATCCAGCTGAATACACAATTACAGTAAGAAATACCGGTTCTGATGATGTAACCGTAAGCCTAAGCACAGTTCAAGGAGAAGGTTGTCAAGGCTTCACTTCAAACATTGAACAAATTAGTGGCCCAATATCAGGAGGATCGAGTGAATCTACAACTCTGACAGTTACTGTTGGTCAAGGAGCAGATGGAGATTGCGACACAACAGTTCAGGCAACTGCTCAAGTTGCGCCACCTGCTGCACCAGGGGCCCCTGGGCAAGATGAAATTACAGTTACCACGACCGCAGGTTCAGGTGGAGGAGTCTATGGAGTATCACTTTCTACCCCTCAACCAACCAAAGAGTATTCTTCTTCTGACGGAGAGGAAGTAGAATGGACAGTTACTGTTGAAAATACAGGTCAGCAAGCAGAAACAGTTTCACTTAGCATGGATGATGACGGTTCATGTGATTCTGATTCTTTGTCCGCAGTAGTTGAACCTGAAACTGTTAATCTACAATCCTCTGGAGATACAGAAGATGTAACCGTTACTGTAGATTTACCAAATGGAGCTAGAACCTCAGCAGATTCTCATTGCTTTATACTAAGGGCAGTAGTCACTCAAGATCAACAAAATCCTAGTGGTGGAGCGGAGGATAATCTGTCGCTCACGTTGAATGTTCCTGAAAGAAAAGAATGTATTGCATCGTTATCTCCTTCATCAATTTCAGTTAGTCCTGGGGAAATTGCTACATCTACATTCACTGTAACAAACGATGGAAATACTCAGTGGACAGTTTCTACAGATACTTCTGGAGTGAATCAAGATTGGGTTAACTTCCAAGGACTATCTTCAAGATTAATCTATGAAGGAGGATCTCATACGTTCGACTTGGAAATAATTCCAGACGATTCTATTGAATCGGGCACCAGTACTTTGATTACCATCAAAGGGATGGATGGAACTTCTACGAAATGTGATGCAACGCTTTCTGTACAGGTTGGACAGTCCCACGCAGCAAATCTACAAATTTCCACAGGTTTTGTTTCTAATATTGAACCTGGTTCATCTGCAATAAATTCACTTTCAATAATTAATGAAGGGAATGGACAGGATAATCTTGTCTTAGGTGCCTCCGTTCAATTTGTGGGTCAGTCTGGAATGCCTAATGGCTGGTCAGTTTCCTTTGCATCTTCTTCTATTACATTGAACAGTCGACATGCAAATTCAGGTAGTTCTCAAAGCGTAGAAGTTCAAGTCTCAGTTCCAAGCGATGCCCGTGCTGATCAAGATGTTGAGGTCACGATTAGTGTATCTTCAAGTATCGCAGCATCTATGGGAACCTTATCCGTTGAAACTTTCCGAGTTAGTGTCGCAGAGATTCACGAACTAACTGTTTCTACATCAGTTGGAAGTGGAGAAATAATGACTCAAACTGGATCAGCTGGTCAAATTGTTCGTTTCCCGTTCATGATTATGAATGACGGAAATATCCAGGACAATTTCCTGTTCGAGGCCTGTGATGATGGAGTCAAGAATGATTGTATCTCCCCCTCTTGGAACACTCGTTTTGTTGATTCTCAAGGTAATCAAATTAGCCAGATGGTAATAGAACCAGGTCAAACGTCAACTATCGAAATGCAGGTCACTGTTGACTCTGGTGCCTTTGAGTTTGAAGAGGAAGATTTCAGAGCTCAGGTATACATTCAAGGAAACACGAACAAATTGGACTCTGCATCATTCAAAGTTCGAGTGTCAAATTATGAATACTCTGCGGGTATTGCATTTGCCGACCCTGGGAACAATCCTGAATCATTAGAAATCTCACTTGCTCCGGGAATGGAATATTCGTTTGATGTCATGGTTTCAAACACGGGAAACAGTAGTTTTGAAGATGAAGGAATGCTCAGTTTTTCTGGAATGGAAGGATTAGTCGAGGTAGAATTCTCTAGCAATGGAACAGAAGTAAATGGTCCGTTTGTCATGGGTTCTCCATCTTCTAACCCGCTAATTTTTACCGTAACTCTTACTCTTCTTCCAGCTGCAGAGGATGGAGATTACGGCACTCTGAATCTTAATGCTGCGTCAATGAATGATGCTGCTAACCCGAATAGTATCAGGATTCTGCTTTCGATCGAAACAGTTTATGATATCGATGTTCAGATAATGACTGAATCCACTCAAGAAGTAAGTATTGGCTCTTCAGTTCAGTATGAGATTAATGTGACAAATATTGGCAATGCAAGAGCAGAATATACTGTGAACTTGTCAGATGGACTTAGAGGATGGACATTAAGTCACGATATGGACGATTCATTTTTCCTTAACCCAGGGGAATCTCAGACTATACTCGTGAAAGCTTCACCGCCAATTGGCGTTGTTGGGGAAGACCGTCTACCATTCGTCGTCCGAGTTGAGCCAATGGAATCTCCTCTGGATGGTGTTCCCCTAGATTTAGTTGCACTAGGCGTGGAGCCTACATGGGGTGATCAACTTGGTTTGTCAGATTCTCAAGAAAATTATGTGCAGGTAGGCGGTCTAATTCTAATCGTGCTGGTAATTTTTGGATTTATTCTCAGAGCATCGGCACAAAATCGTCGTATGCAAGCGGATTTTGACATGATTGAGTCTGAAGATTGATTTAGTTACGTCTTCATATTTCATCATATTTTTTTATCATACAGAAGAATATCCTTATGGGTAGGCTTATGGTCGCTTGAGATGTAGGACATCGGGTCCTTCAGAGGTGCGAGATTTGTCTACCATACCAGCTGACTATCTGGCAGTTGCTTTGATGGCCATTGTTGGCTTTCTGTTTCCATTTGGGGGCTTCCTCACATCATACTTTCTTCGCCCAACTCAAGACCCCAATGATCCAACGAAAATGCGTTCGATTCTTATCCCTGGAATGGAATCCGATCAAAGCCTGTACGTACGGCGTTTAAGCACCTATGAGTGCGGGTCAGACCCTATCGGAGATGCAAGAATTGAATTCCATTTCCAGTATTACTGGTATGCAATTATTTTCCTTGTTTTTGATATAGCCTTCATGTTCCTTTCCTTTGCAGGAATTCTAGTCACTGAAGCAACAGCCCAAGGTGGTAGTGAAGTTGTATCTCTTGAGGAGGTATGGGGTGGTTTGATTACCCTCACAGCCATTTTTGGTTTCATGGTTCTCGGGGTTTGGTATGTTTTCAGAAAACGAGGAAGAATTTACATTTGAGGTGAGAGAATGGCTGATGACGGGCAGAATTACTCCATTTTTAACAGCAGATTGTTAGTTGATGTAGTCGGAGATGTTACTGATGAGGCATTAAAAGCCAGTCGTCTAAAAGAAATCATAGGCGTTATCGGTGGTCGATTATTCAACTGGGCATCCCGAAAATCATTTTTCCCATTGCATCTTGGAATCAAATGTTGTGCTCTTGAAATGGCTGCTGCAGGCGGTCCTAGATTTGATGCACAACGTTTTGGTCTTTTCTTTCGTAGTAGTCCAAGACAATGTGATGTGTTATTAGTCAACGGGCCCATTTCAAAGAAATTTGCTGACCCAATTGTTAGGCTGTGGGAACAAATGCCTGAGCCAAAATGGTGTATTGCCATGGGGGAATGTGCTATTTCTGGTGGCCCTTATTTCCAATCCTACAATGTACTCGAAGGAGTTGATACTGTAATTCCAGTAGACGTATACATCCCTGGTTGCCCCCCTCGACCAGAAGCTTTGATTGACGGTTTCGATTTACTGCGCCAAAAGATTCTGTTGAATGGTGTCAGCCCAGCCATGGTTGTAGATGAGACGTCCAGTGCAGTAGTTGTGGGAGACGATTAAGATGGGCATGGTAGTTAATCATGAAAATCAGGTTGCAGCAGCTAATGACGTAATCACAGCCCTCAGCGCAGAGTTCGGTGAGGAAGGTCTCACTTGTGAACTCCGAATGCACGCAGGAGGGAGCCATCAAAGATCGTACATCTACATCGATTGCCCACCCTCTATATGGGCTATTGTAGCAGAAACACTTTCAGAGGTTCATGGAGTAGATTATTGTTCAATGATTACAGGTATTCATTGGCCTGAAAAGGCTCCCGATATGGAATGGCAAGTGGTCGTACATCTCATGAGGATGGGTGTGCAAAATCCTCCTTCAAAAGAAGGAATTGTTCTTCCTATAATTTCTGATGCATCAATTCTTCAAGGTTCTGAAATGCCTCTGGAGTTCGAAGTTAGTGTAGCGATATCTGAAACCCGCACACCATCAATTCCATCTGTACAACACGTTTGGGTTGGCGCAGATTGGAATGAGAAGGAGACTTGGGATTTGGTCGGCATTGATTTTGATGGACACAAAGAGATGCGGCGAGTTTTGCAACCGCATGAGACGCCAGCTGGCTATCACCCGTTGCAGAAACAGCACAAATTGAGGTATCACGAATTCAACGAAATGTACGACGATGCTCAAGGATTTACAAGGAAATCAGAGGATATTGGCAAGGTCAAGTAAGGAGGTATTTGGATGGCAGAAATGTGGATTTCAATGGGCCCACAACATCCTATGACACATGGTCTTTGGACGTTAAAAGTCAAGATTGATGGCGAGACAATTGTTGATACAATCCCTGATTTAGGTTACATTCATCGTGGTGTCGAGAAGATTTGCGAATCTCGTGATTTCACTCAAATCACACCATATTGTGATCGACTTTGCTATGCAAGTGCAAACACTTGGTCCCACTCATACATCTACGCTGCAGAGAATTTACTCGAGGTTGAAGTGCCAGAACGTGCTGAATATATTCGGTTGATAGCTGTCGAGATTCAACGAATAGCTAGTCACTTGATGTGGTTGGGTGCATATTGTCCAGATATTGGAAACCTTACCGCCTTCGTCTATTGTTTAAGAGAACGTGAAATGATGCTAGATCTTTTACAAGAATTAGGCGGCTCTCGAATGCATTATAATTTCCCAAGAATTGGTGGCGTTAAGCGTGATTTACCACATGGATTTGCGATGCGTTGCAAAGCAAAGGTGAAACTTTTCCTTCAAAGAATCCATGAATATGAAGCATTACTAGATGAATCCACAATTTTCCTTATTCGAACACAGGGAGTTGGTTATGCCAAACCCGAAGAAATGGTGAATCATGGGGTTACAGGTCCAAACCTTCGGGCCGGCGGAGTGAATTATGATGTTAGATGGGCACATCCTTACTCGGTGTATGATGAGTTGGATTGGAATCCATCTGTAGAAAGATCATCTGTTAAGGGGGCTGATTGTTATGATCGTTATCGAGTCCGTCTAGATGAAATGAAAACATCTGCTGAGTTAATTCTTCAGGCATTGGATCGGATTCCAGGTGGTGCAGATACATACCACGAACCCGGTGACCCTGCCCTTGTATCGAAAGCTCCTTCTCGTGCATCTGATGGACAAACTGGCTTCCATCACTTTGAAGATCCGAGAGGAGAATCCCTGTTTTACATTGTTGGAGGAGGAGACGAGAGAGGCAAGAATCCATATCGTGTATCTATTCGTTCTCCTATGTTCATCACCATTCCATACGCTGCAAAATGTATGATTGGATACAAAATTGCAGACGTACCTGCAATTATGGGTAGTTTCGATCCATGCATTGGGGAGACAGATAGGTGATTGTATGGTTGCCCAAGATTGGTTCGATGTTCGAGGAGCAGTAGCGTGGGCAATAGAACAGACCATGGACAAAACCATCGGAATGACTCGATTCTGGGAGCAGAAGTATTGGTTGAGTGATTTCTCAGCAGAGTTTGCAATGGCAGCAATAATCTTCGTGGTTACAATGCTGTCTGTTTTAGGTCCCGTTTGGATGGAGAGAAAACTCATCGCTCGTTTAATGGATCACCGCGGTTCTACAATTGCAATCCGATCACTATGGACTGGAGAGGGGAACATCCGAGTTGAATGGTGGAAGGATTTACCATTTGGAATAGGAGTACCTATCGGTTGGATTAATGGTTTTTTGTGGAAAAATTTTGGAAATGAGTCAAGTAACCCGAAAGTTACCCAAGTTGGAAACAGGAGTTATGCAGGTTGGTGGTGGGCTTTACCAGGCATGATCAATAATTTTGCTGATTTTACGAAATTTGCAATTAAAGAACACATGCCGCCAAGAGATGCAGATCAGGTAACTTACGAGGTTGCACCATTCATCATCGTTTCCACAACATTACTCGTATTCGCTTTTATCCCATATGGCCCTAGTTTGTATGCCGCTAATCCTGATTTATCATTAGTCTACATGATGGCAATTTTTGGAATAGCTCCACTTGGTGTATTCTTTGCTGGTTGGGCATCTAACAACAAGTACACACTCATAGGTGGAATGAGAAGTGCAGCTCAACTAACAGCTTATGAGATACCTTTGCTTGTGACAGTTCTCGGAATCGCAGTTCTAAGTGGAACTCTAAACATTATTGAAATTGCTGAGTTTCAGATGGATGGAACACAAGGAAGTGTTTGGAATATTTTCTTAATGCCTCTTGGTGCAGCACTTTTCTTAATAACAATGATTGCTGAAGTTGAACGCACTCCTTTTGATATGCCCGAAGCAGAGGCCGAGCTCGTCGAAGGCTGGTGGACAGAATATGGTGGAATGCGATGGGGTCTTCTTTTCGCTTCAGAATACCTTCGAGCCCTTGCTGCTTGCCTTCTCTTTTCGCTCTTTTTCCTTGGAGGTTGGGAGTTCCCATTTGAAGATTCATTAATCGCACTCCCATTCATCGGCGGAATTTTCGGTTTATTATTCCAATTAGTTCCTCATTCTGCATGGTTATTGATGAAAGCATGGTTAGTATTCGGCTTTTTCATATGGGTCAGAGCGTCTCTTCACAGAGTTAGAACAGATCAAATTCTTGAATTTGGTTGGCGTTATCTGTTACCATTGTCTGTGGTTCAACTCGGACTAAGTATATGGCTCCGATTAGGGGTATACGATGGTGGCCCATGGCCAATGATTGTGCCAGTTCTGATTACCATTGTTGCAATTGTATTATTCGTTGTTTTAGTCTTAGATGAAGACGAAGAAGCTCTTGCTGAACAAAGGCGCCCATATCACGTTAGTGAGATCAACAAAGCTTCACCCGGGGCAAGGATAAATATGGAGGATTGAATATGGCATATCACCCTAGAGCGACACCTAATTTTCGAAATCTCGTGGTTCGTCCAATGTGGATTACTTTACGCGCTGGCCTCAGAACAATACCGTTCATAGGCCCTCGTTTCTTTTCTTCTGGATATCATGGTAAGCAAACTGAAATGCTTGATGCTGAAACAGTTTCTCGTTTAGGCAATGATGAACATGGGAGCACAGTATATGCTGCAGATCGTGAGACTAGTCATTTTGTCAAATCGATTTCAAGACCAGTAACTATAATGTATCCTTATGAGCGATTAGAAGATTTAGAACCATGGTTGTTTGTTCCAAATAATTACAATGGAAGAATAGGAGTAGTTTGGGAAACATGTACTGCTTGCAAAGCTTGTGTTCGTGCCTGTCCCAACGATTGTTTACACATGGAATCAGAGGTCAGAGTAAATGTATTGGATATGCCTGATGCTGCAGAAGAAGATACTGGCTTAAGTTCAGTAGAATTTGTTGAAGGTGGCTATCTTGCCAAGAAAAATGATGATTTCGAAGACATTGAGAA
>MDTG01079945.1_pt1 | contig 26674 bp, 21 predicted proteins | sample 811421 | NCBI WGS metagenome assembly MDTG01 (sample SAMN05326645, study PRJNA326480) | marine metagenome | isolation source: seawater | place: Pacific Ocean: South East | collected 2011
GGACTAAATTATAAATGCAAATAATAAATTTGCACTTGCAGCTTAATTAATTTTTTAATTAAGTTACGGGGTCCGGGGCACCTGGCAACAGAACGCCCCTCTTAACATTTAATATTTTATTTTAAAAACTTTCTTAAATCTGGTTTAAAGTATCTTGGGCCTTTCATCACTTTCCCTGCATCATTGTAAATTGGCTTTCCATCCTCTCCCAATTTACTCATATTTGATTGTTGGACCTCATCAAAACATTTATCAAGATTTACCCCAAATGCATGTCCTGCCCCGTAAGTTACATATAAAATATCAGTTAATGCATCTACAGCTTCTTTTAAATCATTATTTTTTACAGCCTCTTTAAACTCTTCTAGCTCTTCATTAATTAGGCTTATTCTTAAATTGTTAATTTTTTCTGAACTTAGTCCTGGTTTAGTTTTTACTTCTTGCCCGAATGTTTTCATAAATAGACCCACTTTTTCAAAATTTGTCATAAAGCTCCTGTATGATTTTCTTTAAATTTATTGTATAAGATTTTATATACAGTATTCAAACTTAATTTATGAAATTTAGAAAAGAATTTGATAGTATAGGCAAAATAAATGTTCCGAATGAAAAATATTGGGGTGCATCAACCCAAAGATCTAAAAAGTATTTTGATATTGGAGATTTCTTAGTAAGACCAGTGCTAATAAGGTCAATAGCCATTATAAAAAAAGCTGCAGCAATAGTTAATTACAAAAACAAAGATTTAGAAAAAAAAATTTCCAATTCAATAGTAAAAGCTTCTAGTGAAATAATCCATGGCAAGTTAATTGACAATTTTCCCTTAAAAGTTTGGCAGACTGGCTCTGGAACTCAGACAAATATGAATGTTAATGAAGTAATAGCAAATAGAGCAATAGAAATTTTAGGTGGTAAAAAGGGAACCAAAAAACCAGTGCATCCTAATGATCATGTTAATAAATCACAATCTACAAATGACGTATTTCCAACAGCTATGCATATAGCAATCGCATTGGAAACAAAAAACTTGCTAATACCTTCTCTTAGTTTGCTTAATAATGAATTAAAAAAAAAAGTAAAAAAATTTAATTCAATTGTAAAAATTGGAAGAACACATCTTCAAGACGCAACACCATTATCACTTGGGCAGGAGTTTTCTGGTTATCAAGCACAGCTTGAAAAATGCATAGAAAGAATAAAAGGTGCTTTGCAGGAAATTTATTACTTGGCACAAGGAGGTACAGCGGTTGGAACGGGCATTAATACAAAAAAAAAATTTGATATAAAAATTGTAAGAGAAATAACAAATATTACAAAATTACCATTCAAACCTGCAAAAAATAAATTTGCTGCTCTAGCAGCGCACGATGCAATAGTTAATTTTTCAGGTACATTAAATACAACGGCAGTATGTCTTATGAAAATTGCAAATGATATAAGATTTTTAGGATCTGGACCAAGAGCTGGTTATGGAGAACTAATATTACCTGAAAACGAACCTGGTTCATCAATAATGCCAGGAAAAGTAAATCCAACTCAATGTGAGGCAGTAACTATGGTATGTGTTAAAGTAATTGGAAATCACAACGGTATAACCATGGCTGGATCTCATGGACATTTTGAACTGAATGTTTTTAAACCATTAATAATTCACAATATACTTCAATCAATTTACATTTTGTCAGATAGTACAAAAAGCTTTGCAAAATATTGTATTAGAGGATTAAAAGCAGATAGAGCTAAAATTAAACAGCACTTGGATAATTCATTAATGCTAGTAACTGCTCTTGCACCTATAATTGGATACGATGATGCAGCCAAGATTGCTAAAAAAGCTCTTAAAAACAAAACAACTTTGAAAACAGAAACTCTCAAATCAGGTTTAATTAAGGAAGAAGAATACGATAAAATCGTTAATCCCAAAAAAATGATTTATCCGTCATAATTAATTAATAATTTATTAAACATACTTCTTAAATCCTGCCAACTATTAATTGTAAAATTTGTATTTTGAAAAAATTTATTATCTTTTTCATTTATTTCGAAATTGCTAAAAATGACTTCTCTAGACGGAGGATATATATCCATCAAAAAATATATATTTTTAAGGTTAAATCTGTTTTTTCTAGGTATTAAAAATTTTTTATACAGCTTTTCTTGATTTTCAATTACAAATTTAGAATTTAATTGTAAATTAACTTTATCCTCATCTAAAAAAATTTGGTTCGAAATAATTTTGATTTTTCCAATATCTTTAATGAGAAATTCTGATCCTGACAAATCAAAATTGCCTCTTTTAATGTTTAACAAAATTTTTCCATCCTCAAAATAATTATTTTTTTTGATTTCGCTCAGATTAACTTTAATAATACCGTTTAGATTACTATTATTTAAAAAGAAATTTTTTATAGCATTTTCAAATAATTTGTTAAAAAATATAACATTAAACAAGTTTACATTTTTAGCCTGAAAATAAAAATCAAAATAAAATGGTTTAATATTTATTGCTCCTTTGTAGACAATATCTGTTTGATTAATTTTAGAATTGTTAGAAGTTATTTCATAAGTATTATTGTTTTTTTTATTATTTATTTCTGTGATAAATTTTGAGTTTAAAAATCTAATTTCATTTTTTGAACTATAAAAATCAGAATTTTTAGATATACTTTCAAAATTCAATTTTATTTTTTTAAAATTTATATTTAAATTACTTTCGTTTTTATAAAAATTATTATAGTAAACCATTTTAAATGGTAGATTAAATACTTTGCCATTTAAAACAAGGCTATTATGATTTTTTTTCTCGTCAAAATTTAATTTAAAATTTTTTACGTTAACTATTGAAATAGTTATATTATTTTTATCTTGTAAAAAAATTTTACTTCTTAAAATTTTAATTTTGTTTTTAATGCCTTTCAATAAAAGATTTTGTAAATTATCTTCATTACGAATATAAATATTTGAATTAATTATTTTTATCTCTTTTATATCAAAATCGTTTTTTCTAAAAAAATTATTTTGAGAAATATAAAAATTTATATTTTTTATTTCGGCAATTTTTAAATTTTTTTCATTTTTTTGATATATAATTATATTTTTAATATTAAAATGCGGTGCTGGAAAAAAAGTATATGTTAATTTTTCTAATTCTACTGAATTAGAGTTAAAAATTGATTGTATTTCATTTTCTAATTTTTGTTGAATAATATTATGATTATATAGAGCAGGTATTGACAAGTAGCACAAATATAAAAAAGTTATTGAAAATATTGCTATTACAATTTTGTTTGATTTTAATAGTTCTTTGGCTTTAAAAGGAAATCTTTCTCTTAATTCTTCTAAATTATATTTTTTTTTAAAAACTTTAATATAGTCTAAATTTTTCATTATCTTTTTTGCTCGATTGTTTTATATAATAATTTACTAATATAAATGAAAAATACAGATTATTTTAAAGAATTAAATACTTCTCAAAAAAAGGCCGTAGAGCATCTTGATGGGCCGCTCCTAATTGTGGCTGGCGCAGGATCTGGAAAAACTAAAGTTTTAACAATCAAAATCGCACATATAATTGAAAAGAAACATATTTTTCCAAATCAAATTTTAGCTGTAACTTTCACAAATAAATCTTCAAAAGAAATGCGTGATAGAGTAAGTAAAATTATAAATAAAAAAACCACTGATCTGCCTTGGCTTGGAACTTTTCATTCTATTAGCGCAAAGATTTTAAGGAAGCACGCAAGAGCAATTGGACTAAATTATAATTTTTCAATTATAGATCAAGATGATCAATTAAGATTAATAAAAAATATTTGTAAGTCTGAAAATATAGATATCAAAAAAATATCTCCTAATTATATAGCGGCGATTTTTGATAAGTGGAAAAATACTGGATGGTACCCAGAAGATGTCGTATTAAAAAAAAATCAAATTTTAGAAAAATCTTTTTTAAAAATTTATAGCATTTATCAAAAAAAACTACTGGATTTAAATGTTTGTGATTTTGGAGATTTGATTTTGCATTGTGTAAAAATCTTTCAAAAAAATCCTGACATAGAAGAAATGTATTCAAAAAACTTTAAATATATATTGGTTGATGAATATCAAGACACCAATCATATTCAGAGTAAATGGCTAAATCATTTAACTGTTTATAATAAAAACATATGTTGTGTAGGAGATGATGATCAATCTATTTACAGTTGGCGTGGTGCAGAAATAAAAAACTTTTTAGAATTTGACAAATTTTATAAAGGTACCAAAATTATAAGACTTGAAAAAAATTATCGCTCAACTCAAAATATTTTGTCTTCTGCTTCAAAATTGATAGAAAATAATAAAAATCGAGTCGGTAAAAATTTATATACTGGCGGCGAAGAAGGTGAATTGGTTTCAGTTAATTGCTACAGAAATGGCAAAGATGAAGCAATATATGTTGGGGATAAAATAGAAGATTTAAAAAAAAAATATTCACTAAATAATATTGCTATCTTAGTAAGAGCAATTTTCCAAACTAGAGAGTTTGAAGAGAGATTTTTAAAAATAGGCTTATCTTACAGAATAATTGGTGGTGTAAAGTTTTATGAAAGAGCTGAAATAAAAGACTGTATAGCTTTTTTAAAAGTAATTTATCAAAATAAAGATGATTTATCTTTTGAAAGAATTATCAATGTTCCTAAAAGATCTATTGGAGATGCTACGCTTAAACAAATTAGTGAATACGCAAAAAATAATAAGCGTTCGCTTGAATTTGCTTCAAAAAAACTAATTGAATTAAATCAAATAAAACCAAAAGCTAAAGTGGGATTAGTTTCGCTATTACAATTATTAGAAAAATGGAGAATAGATCATTCAAATAAAATAAATCACACTAAACTTCTTCAAACAATATTGGATGAGTCTGGATATAGTCAAATGTTAAAAAATAAGCAAGATTTAGAAAATGAAGGCAGACTTGAAAATATAAAAGAATTGTTAAATTCTATGAAAGAATTTGATAACTTGGAAAGTTTTTTAGAACATGTGGCTCTGGCTACATCTATTGATAAAGATTGGGAGGGTGAAAAAGTAAATTTGATGACAATGCATGCCTCGAAAGGTTTAGAGTTTGATGTTGTATTTTTACCTGGATGGGAAGAAGGTCTTTTTCCTCATCAAAAATCAATTGAGGAAAAAGGAGAAGCTGGTCTAGAAGAAGAAAGAAGATTAGCCTATGTTGCAATAACAAGATCAAAAAAACTAACAAATATTTCATTTTCGATGAACAGATTTTATCAAGGCGATTGGATTGAAAGTATAGCTTCAAGATTCGTCGACGAATTGCCTAGTGAAAATATTAAAAAAAGTAATATACAACAAGAAAATGATGATTTTGATTTTAATCAAGATATAGAATTTGAAAATGAAATTAAAAGTCCTGGCTGGATAAGATATCAAAAAAGAATTAAATGATAAAAAAAAAAATAAATAAATTAAAAAAACTAAATAAATTATATAATATTGATGGTTATATAATACCAAAAAACGATAAATATTTTTCAGAATATGCTTTTCCAGATAGGTTAAAGATAATATCAAATTTTAGTGGTTCAGCAGGATTCGCAATAGTATTAAAAGAAAAAAACTATTTATTTGTTGATGGCAGATATACGCTTCAAGCAAAAATACAAAGTGGTAAAGACTTTAAAATTTTTGAAATTCCAAAATTTTATCCTTCATCAATATTTAAAAATAGTAAATATAAAATAAACATTGGATTTGATCCAAATCTTTTCAATAATCTAATGTTAAAAAAATACTTCGGTAATAAATGTAATTTAATTCCAATTAAAAAAAATCTAATTGACAGCATCCAAATGGCAAAAAATAAAAATAAAAAAAATTATTTTTATAATTTAAGTCATCGAGTTACTGGAGAAAAAAGCAGTTCTAAGATCAAAAGATTAATTAAAATACTTAATAATAAATCAATTGATAATATTTTTATTAGCGCGCCTGAAAATGTTGCTTGGCTTTTAAATTTAAGAGGAAATGATAATCCTAACAGCCCTATTCCAAATTGTAGAGCCATAATAAATAAAAATAATAAAATATTTCTCTTCTCTGATTTACTAAAAGTGAAAAAAATAATGAAATTTTCTATATATAATAAAATAAGTTTTAAAACTGATGATCAATTTTTTTCTGTTATTAATAATTTAAATGGAAAGAGTTTTTGCATTGATAAAAATTCTTGTTCAATTTTTTATCAATCATTAATAAATTCAAAATTTAAAATATTAAGTCATGAAGATCCTTGCTATGAATTAAAATCAATAAAAAATAAATTAGAAATTAAAAATATGGAAAGAACACACATTTCTGATGGAGTGGCCCTGACAAAATTTTTATATTGGATGAAAAATCATAAATTATCAAATTTAAAAGAAATCGATGTAGAAAGAAAATTAGAAACGTTTAGAAAAAAAAATAAAGACTATTTATATCCAAGTTTTAATACCATAGCTGGATCTGGACCTAATGGTGCAATAATACATTATAGAGCAAATAAAAAAACTAACCGAAAAATAAATAAAAATGATCTTTTGTTGTGTGACTCAGGAGGACAGTATAAATTTGGAACTACTGACGTAACAAGAACAATTTGTTTTAAAAATCAAAGTAAAAGAATAAAAGATATTTTTACTAGAGTGTTAAAAGGTCATATAGCGGTTGTAACTTCAAATTTAAATAAAATTAATAAAGGTTATGCCCTAGATGAAAAAGCGAGACATTGGCTAAAAAAAATTAATTTAGATTATGGGCATGGAACTGGACATGGCGTAGGTTTTTTTTTAAATGTTCATGAAGGTCCTCAATCAATATCAAAGTATAATAATGTAATTTTAAAAAAAGGTATGATCGTAAGTAATGAACCGGGATATTATGAAGAAAATAAGTTTGGTATAAGAATTGAAAATTTAATTTATATTGAAAACAAAAAAAACAAACTTTTTTTTAAAAATTTAACATTTGCGCCAATCGATACAGATTTAGTTGATTATAATCTTCTCAATAAAAATGAAAAAAAATATCTTTCTTTTTATCATTTGCAAACATATTTAAAAATCTCAAAATATTTAAATAGAAAGGAAAAATTTTGGTTACAAAGCTTAATTTAGTATTTTTTCCCAATCTTTTTGACGGATTATTTTAATTTTTAATTCTTTTGCTAAATTAACTTTTCTGGTAGTAGGCTTTTCACCTATTATTAGATAGTCTAATTTTTCACTTATAGTGCTTAATATTTTCCCTGAATTTCTTTCTATAATTGATTTTGCTTCAGCTCTGCTCATCCCCTCTAATTTTCCAGTAAACATAAATGTTTTATCTTTAAACTTTCCACCTATTCTTCTCTCTGATTCAATTATAGTCATATAATTATTTAATTCTTTTATAACTGTTAAATTTGTTTTATTGGAAAAAAATTTTTCTAAAGATTTTATTTGAGTTTCGCCGATTCCATCTATATTTAAAAAAGAATTAAAATCATATGAAGATGATATACCAGATAAATTATCAAAATTTTTTATATATTGAGAAATTAACTTTGCGTTTTCATTTCCAATATGTCTTATTCCTAGTGAAAAAATTAGTTTTTCTAAAGTAATTTTTTTAGATTTTTCTATTGCATATTTTAAATTAGAAACTGATAATTTTCCCCATCCATCTAATTGTTCTATTTTTTTATAATCTAATTTAAATATATCTTGAGGTAGTTTTATTAATTTTAAATCCCAAAATTTTTCAACTACTTTTTTTCCTAGTCCATCGATACCTAATGCATCTTTAGAAATGAAATGTTTAATTTTTTCAATTGCTATTTTTTCACATTCATAACTTTCTGTGGGGCACCTTTTAACAGCATCAAATTTTTTTGTTTGAGAATTATATTCTTTAATAACTTTTGAGTTACAAGAAGGGCAGTTTTTTGGAAAAATAAATTTTTTTGAATCTTTTTTTCTTTTTTTAAAATCAACAGAAATAACATGGGGAATAACATCTCCTGCTCTTTCTATTTTTACAGTATCTCCAATTCTAATATCTTTTCTATTTATTTCATCTTCGTTATGAAGTGTCGCATTTGAGACAACAACTCCTCCTATGTTTACAGGTTTTATTTTTGCTACAGGTGTTAAAGCGCCTGTTCTTCCAACTTGAATATCAATATTTAATATTTGTGAAAAAGAACTTTCTGCAGAAAATTTATGAGCTATAGCCCACCTTGGTGCATTTGCCACAAAACCTAAACGTTTTTGTAGTTCGAAATCATTTAGCTTATATACCAATCCATCTGTATCATAGTCCATTTCAAATCTCTTGTTCTCAAATTCGTTATGATTTTTAATTAATTCATCTAAACCTGATATAACTTTGTTAAATTTACTTGTTTTAAAGCCCCATTTTTTAAGAGCTTTTAGTAAATCTGATTGTTTAAAAAATTTATTATCTTTAAAATAACCAAATGAGTAAGCAATAAACTTAAGGGGAATTTTTTTTGTTTCGTCAGGATTTTTTTGTCTTAAAGACCCAGAAGCAGCATTTCTAGGGTTTGCAAAATTTTCTTTTATATTTTCAAAATCTTTATTATCGATAAAAACTTCTCCTCTAATATCTATATCTTTTGGGAAATCTTTTGAATGTATTTTTTTTGGTATATCACGAATTGTTTTTAAATTTTCAGTAATCAGCTCTCCTTGACTGCCGTCTCCTCTTGAAAGTCCAGAGACTAAATTGCCTTCTTTGTATGTTAATGAAGCAGATATTCCATCTATCTTTGGTTCAACACTATACTCTAGTAAAATTTTATTTTTTATATTTAGATAATTAAATATTTTTTTTTCAAAGTTTTCTAAATCTGTTTTATCAAATGCATTTGAAAGTGATAACATCCTTGCTCTGTGTTTTTCTTTCACAAAATTTTTTGATGGCTTAAAACCTATGGTATTTGATGGTGAAAATTTAGAATTTAAAAAACTATATTTTTTTTCAAGTTCAATTATATCATTCTTCAATTTATCATAACTACTATCTGAAATAATTGGTTTATTTTTTTGATGATAAAGTAAATTGTGCTTATTTAATTCTTTAATTTTAAAAAGGTACTTTTTTTTAATTTCACTTTTTTCCATAATTAGAACAATGACTTAAACTTTTCAAATAAGCTTTTTTTGTTCTTTTTAATTTTTGATATTGGATCAGAATAATTCTTATTATAAACTTTATAAGTTTCTTTATACCATTGGTTAGATTGGTAATTATATCCTAATACGCTAGCATACTTCTTTGACTCATCAACTAATCCTATTCTGTAATATATTTCTACCAATCTATGCAAGGCCTCTGGTGTATATACTGTTGTGTCATAATAAGTTACGACTTTTTTAAACCTATTTATTGCTGCAATCCATTTTTCTTTATCAAGGTATAGTCTTCCAATGTACATTTCTTTAGCGGCTAATATAGTATCTATTAATTCTAATTTGTAACTAGCATCCATTGCAAAATCAGAATTTGGGTAATTTGCAATAATAAATTTAAATTCGCTTTTAGATTTTAACAAAGGTTCTAAATCTTTTGTTTCATCAACAACAGATTCAAAGTAGCATATTCCTCTCAAAAAATGTGCATAAGCAATATTTTCATGAGCAGGATATTTAAGTATAAATCTATCCACTTCTTCTATTGCGGCGGCTAAAAAATTTAGTTCATAATACGCATAAGCTGACATAAGTATTGACTGTGCTGCCCATATTGATTGTGGATAAAGTATTTCAGCATCATTAAATTTTCTTGCTGCAAATAAATTATCTCCTTCTTCTAAACTTTTAAGTCCTTCTTTATAAACTTCAATCATCTGCTTTTCCAAATCTTTCTCTACGAGTTCAACTTTCTGTTCTTTAGCTGATTTACATCCCGTTAAAATTAATAAAATTATAAAACATAAAACTCTTGAAAAATTTGACATTAATTATTTCTAACAGAAATATTTAAAATACCCAATTATTTATATTGTTGATTTAAGCTATAGATTTAAGGAATTGAGTTCTAATCAATTCGCTCGGAACTTTATTATCTTTAATTTCAATTAATGAATAATTTTCTTTATCAGAAAAGACTTTTCTTAAAAGTTCATTTGTTAATTTATGTCCACCCTGAACACTTTTAATTTTTCCTATAACTTTAAAGCCTGTCAAAAATAGATCTCCTATACAATCAAGTATTTTGTGGTTTACAAATTCTTTCTGATTTCTTAATCCGCCATTATTTAGTATATCACTACCTTTTACAACAATCGCATTTTCTAAACTTCCACCTTGAGCAAGTTTCATTTTTCTTAATTTTTCAATATCTTCATATAAACAAAAAGTTCTCGAATTAATAATTTCACTTAAATCATCTTCATAAACATTTATCTTGTTTCTCTGTTTATTAATTAAGGAGTTATTGAATTTAATTTCAAAATCAATTTCCAAATTAATTTTATTAGGCTGTATCGACATCTCTCTTGGCCCATCTTTTATTTCGACTGGCTTATTTATTTTTATAATTTTAATTGGTGAATTTGATTCTTTGACTCCAGCTTCATCAATTTTTTTTACAAATTCTTTGGAAGAACCATCCAGTATAGGAACTTCTTCACCATTGATTTCTATAATCGCATTATCTATCCCTTTAATAAACAAAGCTGCCATTAAATGTTCAATCGTAGAAACTTTTATTCCATATTCATTGCTTACTGTGGTACAAAAATTTGCATCTGAAACATTAAATATATTTGGCACAATTATATTGTTTTTTCTTAAATCGGTTCTCTTGATAATTATTCCAGTATTTGGTTCTGAGGGCAAAACATTAACAAACGAGTTTTTTCCATTATGGAGTCCTACCCCTTTAAAAGAAAATTTATTTTTTAACGTTTTTTGATTTAAGATCGACATGCCCAATTTATATGGACTACTACTAAGAAACTAAAAACAAGAAATGTTACAATAAAATACGATTGTTATTTAAAAAAATTAAACATTTTTTCAAAAAATCCATATTTGTCTGATCTTTTTGGCACTAAAGTTACTTCATTTGGTTTATCCATAAAAATATATTTGTATCCCGAATCACAAACAAGAGTTGTATTTTCGTTAAAAAAATTTAATTCCTTAAAGTTACTGAATTTGTTATTAGGAATTATAGAGTTTTTATTTAATATTTTAGACCCCTCTCCAGTAAAAACTAAGATAGAATCATTTGAACTTTCAATAAAATCTAAACCATTAATATTATCAAAGATTAAATTCATTATTTCATCAATTCTTGCAAAAACAACTCTTTTTAGTAGCTCAATCTCTATTTTGTTATCAAAAATAATATTTGGAAAACTTTCATTTTTATTGGTGCTCTCTTCATTTGTTTTATCTGAAAAGGTTAAATTTAAATTGCCAAGACTTTTTTTTATTTGTTCAGCTTGATTTAATGAAATTTTAAATATTTTAGAAATATCCTTAGTTATATGATTGCCACCAAGCTGTATGTATTTAATTAATTTTAATTTATTTTTTTTATAGATTGCTAAACAACTTTTTTCATAGCCAATATCTAAAAAAAATTTATTTTCATAATTTTCAAATGAATCTTTAAAACAAAATGATTTAATATAGCTAGTGCAATAAATTTTTTTTATGGAAAGATATTTTGTCTTAAGTTTTTCAAAAAGTTCATCAAATAATTTGTCTGGCAAACAAATAAATTTAGCTTCAAAAATTAATTCATAGCAATAAAAATCTTTTTCTGGAAAAAATTCAAGATCTTTTTTATCAATAGTTATTTTTGTTATAATAAAGTGTATAATTTTAATATTTGAATAATTATTTTTTATTAATGAGTTAGTAATATTTAATAAATGTTTAATATCATTTGATTTAACTAACCTATTGTTAAAATTCTTTTTTAATCCTATATCAACACAAAAAAAATCTGGCGTATCAATCATAATATTGACATCGTTTAAATGGGTATTTTGTTTTTTTTCTAATTTTTTAACTAATTTATGAATTTTCTCACTAGAATTTTCAAAACTAAAATTATTTTGGAATTCTTCATTTAAAAAGAATTTGTTATTAGGATGATCATTATCAAAAGTTCCAATTCTTAATTTTGAAAATCCATAATCTAAAACAGTTTCAAATCTTTCTTTACTCATTTGAAAAAATGATCTGATTTGGAACCCTTAAATCAATTATGTTATTATGCTCTCTAATATTTTCTTTTAAAATTCTATCGAGAAGATTTAGAGCACTACTAATATTTTCTCTAGGCAGTTTAATTGTTATTTCATTATTCAATTTGATATCCCATCTTTTGCTTGGAAAATAATAATATTCTTTAATTTGTTCTAAATCAAACTTTGATTTATCAATAATATTTTTTAAATTGAAAAACTCCTTTTTAGAAAAATTTCCAAATACGATTGGTAAATTATTATTTTTTTCATCATCTAAAAGTGAAATTAATTTTTTATTATTTCCAATATAGAACTTTTGGTTATCTTGATAAACTATTGCTAATAATTTTGTTTTTTCTAAATCAATTAGTACTTTTGAAGGAAAATGTTTTGATACTTTATAATTTTCTATGTAATGAATTTGATTTAAACTATTCTCTATATTTTGACGATTTAAAAAAAAAATATTCTTTCCTTTTAAATACTCTAAACTTTTTTTAATTTTTTCATTTTGATGTTTGTTTAATCCAGTTATTTCTATGTTTTCTATTTTTAACAGTTCTTTTTTACTCTTATTTAATGAGACATTGTTTATTGTTGATAAAAGTATAAATATAAAAATATAAAAAAGTATTACTGGTTTTTTATCTATTGATTGAAGAGTCATTAATAATCCATTCGATTAATTTGATAAAAGATATTTTTTTATATTTTGCAATTTCCGGTACAAGCGAAAGTGATGTCATTCCTGGTTGTGTATTTAATTCTAAAAGATAAAACTTATTTTTATAAAATCTAAAATCTGATCTTGTTATGCCCCTGCAACCTAAAATATTATGTGCCTTTAAAGCTGTTCTCATTAATATTTTATAATTTTTGCTACTTAAATCTACTGGAATTATATGTTTAGTTTCAGCCTTTGGATTGTATTTCGCTTCATAGTCATAAAATTTTCTTTTTGGTTTTAACTCGATAGCACCTAGCTTAATTTTACCCATGATCGCTGCTTGAATCTCTCTGCCTGGAATATATTTTTCAATTATTATTTCTTTATAACTTATAAGATTTTTCATTTTTTTTAGTATGTTTGATTTACTACAAATATAAACATTAACACTTGATCCTTCGTTTAGTGGTTTAATTACCACTGGAAAACCAACTTTTTTTTTTACAAAATTTAAAAAATTTTTTTTGTTTAATTTATTTTTAAAAGTAAATTTAATATATTTGGGAGTCAAAATATTATTTTTAATAAAAATTTTTTTAGAAATTTCTTTGTCAATGGCTTTGGAGGAAGCAAGTACACCTGAATGAGTATAACTTATTTTTTCGTTTTCTAATATTGATTGAATATAACCGTCCTCTCCATAACGACCGTGTAAAGCATTAAATACAATATGAGGCTTAAATTTTCTGATTTTTTTTACCAAATCTCCTCTAGGCTCAAATATTTTAGTTATAAATTTATTATTTTTTTTTAAAGCTCTATAAACACTTTTAGAAGTTAATAAACTAATTTCCCTTTCTTTTGAAAATCCGCCTGCAAGAATTAATATTTTTTTTTTCATTTATTCAACTAATACAATCTCCAGACTTAATTGAATTCCCGTAGAATCAAAAACCTTTTTTTTTACAAATTTTATAAGTTTTTTCATATCTTTATAAGATGCCTTATTCTTATTTATGAAAAAATTACAGTGCTTTTCTGAAATACTGGCATCACCATAATGTGTGTCTAGTGGAACTGATAATTTAATAAGTTCCCAAACTTTTTTATTAGTTTGATAAATTGGATTTTTAAACGTACTTCCCCCCGTTTTTATTCTTGTTGGTTGAGATTCGTTCTTTTTAGATTTTAGTAATGACATTTTTTCACTAATTAGTTTTTTGTCTTTCACCTGGCCTTTTAAAGATGCACTTAAAAAAATTAAATTTTTTTTTAAATCAGACTCTCTATAATTAAATTTGATTTTGTCTTTTGGTATTGTAATAATATTACCAGATGTATCAATTGCTTGAACTGACAAAATGACATCTTTAAATTCTCTACCAAAACAACCGGAGTTCATTCTTATGCCTCCTCCAATAGTGCCTGGAATACAATAAAGAAATTCAAAGCCGCTAAGCTCATTGTCACATGCAAATTCTGAAAGTTTTTTATCCTGTGCACCACTTCCTGCTATAATTATGTCATTATTTAAAATTGACAAATTAGAAAAGTTTTTTCCTAATTTAATTATTACGCCTTCAAATGTGCCATCTTGGATTAGTACATTTGATCCTGCGCCTAAAACAAATACTTTGCCCCTATTATTGTATATTTTTAGGAATTCAATTAAATCACTTAAGTTTTCAGGCTTAAAAAAAATTTTTGCCTTCCCACCAATATTAAACCAGTTAGCTTTATTAAGATTATGGTCAAAAAATATTTTGCCTGATTTTTTTTTTGAAAAATTTTCTATGTCTTTTAAATTCATTATAAAAGCTTTGGTAAATCTCTCATCCATCCAGAAATAGAACCCGCTCCCATTCCTATTACAATTTTATGACCATAAATATTTTGTCTAACAAATTTGGCTAGTTCATATTGGTCCTGTATAAATATTAATCTAACTTTTGATTTGTTAATTAATTCATTTGCAAAACTTAAATAAGAGAATCCAAGTGAAATATTTTCTCCTGCCTTATAAATTGGGCAAAGCAATACTGTATCTGCATTTTTAAATGCTCCAGCAAAATCTTTACGTAAATTTTTTATTCTAGATACTCTATGAGGTTGAAATACACATATAATTTTTCGATCTTTGTATACTTCTTTTACTCCATTCAGAACCTCTTTTATTTCTGTTGGATGGTGAGCATAATCGTCAAAAAATAAAGCTTGTTGGAATTCAAATAACTTATTAAATCGTCTTTGTACTCCTTGAAATTCATTTAATCCTTTTTTAATTATATCATTTGATATTCCAATGCTACTTGCTATAGCTGTTGCTGCAGTAGCATTCTTAATGTTATGAATTCCAATTACAGGAATTTTTATATTCTTAACTATTTTTACTTTTTTTCCAGGAAGAGTTATTTTTAAATCAAATGAAGATTTTTCTATTTTTTGATTAATATTAAATATTCTATAATTAGACTGTTTATCAATGCCGTATGTATAAAAATTTTTATGCTTTAAATATTTTGTAATGTTTTTTATATTTTTGTCATCAATGCAAATAAATGATTTACCAAATGAAGGTGTACTATCTATAAAGTTTGCAAATTTACTTTTAAGATTTTTTAGACTTTTATAATAATCCATATGCTCCTGATCTATATTTGTGACAATGGAATATGTTGTGGGAACCTGTAAAAAGCTTCCGTCCGACTCATCAGATTCTAAAATACACCAATCACTCTTTCCTAGTTTAGCAGAATTTCCAAGTGAATTTAAAACGCCACCGTTTATTATAGTCGGATCAAGTTTTGCTTTTGAAAAAATACTTGAAATTAAAGATGTTGTGGTAGTTTTTCCATGAGATCCTGCAACAACAATGTTTTTCATAAGAGAGACTATATGTCCCAAAACTTCTCCTCTTTTATAAATAGGAATTTTTTTTCTTCTTGCTTCTTTATACTCGGGATTATTTTTTTTTATCGCTGATGATACAACTAGAATAGTAGATTTTCGAATATTGTCTTTTTTTTGATCTAAAAAAATATTAATTTTTTTTTTTTTTAAACGATCTATATTTTTATTATTGGCAATATCACTACCTTGAATTCTAAATCCAAGGCCTTTCATGATCAAGGCTAAGCCGCTCATGCCTATTCCACCAATTCCTACAAAGTGAATGATTTCTTCTTTGGCTAATTTAATTTTCATTTATTGTATCAATTAATTTTTGATTTATTGTTTCCCAATTATTTTGCGAACTAATTTTTTTTAAGTTTTTTTTCTTTTCAAAGTAATCATTTTTATCATTTATTATAGCTAATAATAGATTTAAAATTTTATTTGTATCAAGTTTATTTTGTTCAAATAGCCAGCAACAATTTAAATCTGAAAAATACTTTGCATTATAATATTGATGATTATCTTTTGCGTAAGGAAAAGGAATTGATAAAAAAGGTATGTTAAAATAAATCAGTTCAGATAACGCTGAAGCTCCAGATCTTGTAATTGCTAGATCAGTGTCATGAATTTTTTGGAATAATTCTTGATCAAATTTAAACAGTTGATAATTGATTTTCAAAGAATCATATATTTCTTTAATCTTATTTTTTTCTATTTCGCTAGATACCTGTTGCAATATATGTAGTTTATGTTTTTTTGATAATATTTTTATTACATCTTTTATAATATTATCAAAAAAAGATGCTCCTTGACTGCCACCAACAATGAGAATTTTAAAATAAGAAGATTTTTTTTCTGAGTTTTTTTTAAATTTATAAATATCTTTTCTTAGCAAACGTTCAATAATAACAATTTTATTTTTAAATTTTTGGGGAAAATTTATTATATTTTCATAATAGCAAAAAATTTTTTTTGAAAATCTAAGCATAAATTTGTTTGATCTACCTATGACCATGTTTGGTTCAAATAAGTATATATTTATGTTTAACATTTTAGCTGCAACACAAAATGTAAATGACATATGACCACCTGTGCTAATTAAGCTTTCTATTTTATTTTTTTTTAAAAGCACAAAGGCTTTAGCAAAAGAAATAAAAAAAAGTATTATAGATAAAGGAAAAAAAATTATATTTTTTGAAATATTGGGTGCGTTGATAATTTTATAGCTGTATAAATTTTTATCAATAAATTTTGAACCTCTTTGATCCGTCACAATTTCAACTTCATAATTAGAATTTAAATGTTCGTATAAAATAACAGCTGGTATGACATGTCCCCCCGAACCACCAGTAGAAATTAATATTTTTTTCATAGTTCTAAACTTTTCTTCTTGTTAAATTTAATATTATTCCAGACAAAATAGAATTGCTTATAATTGATGAGCCGCCATAACTTAAAAATGGTAATGTCATGCCTGTTGTGGGAAGAATTCTAATATTGACCCCTATGTGAACAAAGGTTTGTAATATTAATAATGATATTGAGCCCATAAGAATAAGTTTAGTTTTATTATCTTCTTCTAGAGAAATTTTTTTTACAACTTGAAATGCAAAAAATAGAAAAATTAATAATATAAGTAGAACAATTATGATTCCAAACTCTTCCGAAATTACAGATACTATATAATCAGTATGTGCCTCTGGGATCCTGTTGTTAAGTGTGCCCTCTCCAACACCTTTTCCAAAAAAACCGCCGCCAATAATTGCCTCGGATGCTTTCTCTGATTGATAATTATTTCCGCTAGATGGATCTAAAAAAGAAAATATTCTTGTTTTTATATATTCAAACTTGGGAACAAAATATATTAAATAAGATGTTGAGCCAATTAAAATAAAGAAGAAAGAAAAAAATATAAATAAATTAACTCCTGAAATAAATATCAATATTAGCCAAGTTAACAAAATTAAAATTGATTGACCTAGATCAGGCTGCACAACTAAAAATACTACTACTGGAAATACAACAAATAGACTTAAAAAATAATTAAGGTATTTATTTTGATATTTTCCAAGTGTCAGTGCTAACGCAATAATGATGATAAGAAAAGGTTTTAATAACTCTATTGGTTGAAGTCGAGGCAAAAAAGCAATATCAATCCATCTTTTAGATCCTTTTACTTCGACGCCAATGAAAGGAACAAGAACTAACAATAAAAAAAAACAAATAAAAAGTATTCTAGATAAATCGTATAGTTGTTTTTGATTCAATATAGAAAAGCTGAACAAACAACATAGTCCTATAATAACAAATATAAAATGTTTTATAAAAAAATAATAACTATTAGTCTGCAACTTATCTGATGCAATTAATGAAGTTGAAACTAATGAAAAAAATAATCCCAGACTAAAAAGACTTAAAACGATAAATAAAATTGATTTATCTATATTTTTCCACCATCCATAAAGATAATTAAGATAGTATTCTTTATTTTGCATTTATAATTTTAACAATTTTTAATCTTTTAATTAAGTAATTAAAATACGCACCTCTTTCTTCAAAGTTTTTAAAAGTATCGAATGATGCGGCTGCAGGGCTAAATAAAATTTCTTTTTTTTTATTAATTTTGTCATGCTTTATATCACTAGCTATTTCTTTTAGTGTTTCTTTAATATTTGTAAATACTTGATATTTTAATCTATTCCTAAATTGTTTAATAAAATAATTTTTATTCTTTCCATAAATATAGGCTTTAATAGACTTCAAATAATTTTTATTTAAATTAAATTTATCACCTTTTTTATACATACCGCCGACTATCCAATAAATACAATTATTTGATTTTAAAAGATTAATACTAGATGAAAAACTAGTTGATTTAGAATCGTTTATTACTAGTAAACTTTTATTGTTATAAATTATTTGCTGTCTAAATTTTAATCCACGAAATGAATTTAGAGTTTTGAGAATTTTTTTTCTGTTTAAATTAAGTTTTTTTGCAATCTCAAATATAAAAGATAAATTTTGAATATTGTTTAAATTTTTAAAATATGGATTTGAAATGTGATTTTTTAATTTATTTAATTTATTGATATCTAAAAAAATTATTTTCGGACCTACTTTTGTTTTTATTGCCAAATTTTTTAAATATGCATTATCTCCTCCAATATATGCGTGGCCTTTCTTTTTTTGATTTATTATTAATTTAAACTTGGCTTTTACATAATTTTGAATTGTTTGGTGTCTTTCTAGATGATCGGAACTTATATTTAATATCACTGAATAGTCAGTTTTAAAATATTTACTATATTCAATCTGATAAGATGAAGCCTCAATCACATAAATTGTTTTAGAGCTTGTTGAGTTTTGACTGAGAACAGGTTTTCCTATATTTCCAATTAATTTTACATTAAATTTGTGATCCTTAAGAATTTCATATAAAAGTTTAGAAGTAGTAGATTTTCCATTCGTGCCAGTAATTGTAATTTTTTTATTTTTCAAATTATTAAAATAAAATAGATCTAGATCAGTTATTATTTTACTTTTATTTTTTAAAAGAAATAACTTTAAATTACATTTATTTATATTTATACCGGGACTAATAACTATGTAGTCAAAAAAAAAAAATTTTATTTTATTTGAATTTAAATAATGATTTTTTTTTATTTTTTTTGGTATAGCTTTGTGATTATCGTCGTAAACTATTATTTCATTATATTTGTTTAAAAAATTAAAACATGATTTACCTGTCTTACCAAAACCATAAATTAATATTTTTTTGCTTTTTGACTTATCTTTAAAATTAAGCATTATCTTAATTTCAGTGTAGCTAGACCAATCATGGCAAGTATGATTGAAATTATCCAAAACCTAATAACAACTGTTGACTCTGCCCATCCTTTTTTCTCAAAATGATGGTGGATGGGTGCCATCATAAAAATTCTTTTACCAGTTAACTTGAATGATATCACTTGTACTATTACTGATACAGCTTCAAGTACAAACAAGCCTCCTGTAATTGCAAGTACTATTTCGTGTTTGGTAAGAATGCTGACTGCACCTAAAGATCCTCCCAATGATAAAGATCCTGTGTCTCCCATAAAAATTTTTGCAGGTGGTGCGTTGAACCATAAAAAACCTAAACAAGCTCCAATAATAGATCCACAAAAAACTGCAATTTCACCCACTCCTTCTATGTATGGAATATGCAAATAATCAGAAAAAACTATATTGCCAGTAACATAACTAATAAATGCAAAGCATGCTGCTACGAGAATTACAGGAACTGTTGCCAGTCCATCTAAACCATCGGTTAAATTTACAGCATTTGACGAGCCAACAATTACAAACATGTAAAAAGGGATATAAAATAAACCTAAATTTAATACTAAATTTTTAAAAAATGGAAAATATAAATTTTCTAATTCAGGAGACTCAGTAAAATAAGTTAAAAATAATATTGCAATTAAAGACAACAGAATTTGAGTTAGTAGTTTTAATTTTGACGGCATTCCAACCGAATTTTTATTTTTAATTTTTTTATAATCATCATAAGCACCCAAAACACCAAATGATCCAACTATTATAATTAAAAACCAAATGTAACGATTTGATAAATCACCCCACAATAAAATACCTGAAAACAAACCTGCCAAAATTAATAATCCACCCATTGTTGGCGTTCCTATTTTTTTTATTATGTGCTCTGAGGGACCATCATTTCTAATTGGATCGTGGATTTTTTTTGATGTAAAAAAATTTATAAATGGTGTTCCAATTACGAAAACAACTAGCAAAGACGTGAACATGGCTAGACCGGTTCTTACTGTTAAATATTTAAATATATTAAGAAAGGAATAACTTTCGACCCAACTTAATAATAAACTATAAAGCATTCAATTTTCCTAATTTAATTTTTTTAACTAATTTATTTAATCCTGTTGCATTTGAACCTTTTATCATCAAAAAATCATTATTTTTTATATCTTTTTTTATTAAATCAATTATTCCACTTTTACTTTTTATGATCTTTCCTTTTTTTTGTGTTGTAATTTTGTTAAAAGTATCATTTACAAATTTTCCATAAACAAAAACTTTATGGATATTGGATTTATTAATATCTTTTGCGGCCTCTTTATGAAGTTTTTTTGAATATTTACCCAATTCATGCATATCACCCAATAAAAGATATTTATTTTTTACATTCATTTCATTAAATTTATTTATAGCAAATCTTAATGATAAAGGATTAGAGTTGTAACTTTCATCAATAATATTTATTTTTTTATTTTTAATTTTTATTTTAATATAATCTCCTCTTCCTTCAGGAATCGAAAAATTATAAAATAAATTTTCTTTAATTTTTTTTATATCAAAATAAAAAGAAATTACAGCAACTGAAGCTAATATATTTTCTAGATATGGTAAAAACTCTTTTTTGATCACAAATTTTTTCGTTATATTTTTTACTTTTATAAAAAGTATACATTTAAATTTTTTTTTTACAGTTTTAATATGCATTACATCAGAATTAATTCTTTTAGAAAATGATATTATTTTTAAATTATTCTTAATTGATTTTTTTTTAAAAAAACTAAAATATTTATCATCTTTATTTAAAATAATTGTTCCACCTTCATTAATATTATTTATTATTTCAGATTTTGCAGAAGCAATTTCAGATAAATTGTTAAAATTTTTTATGTGTGCATAAGAAATGTTTGTTATGATACCCAGATCAGGTCTAATCAGTTTTGTTAATTGGTTTATCTCGCCTTTTTTATTCATTCCAACTTCAAAAATTCCAAAAACATTTTTCTTCTTAATGTTAAATAAACTTATTGGAACACCATATTTGTTGTTATATGATTTTCTTGAGTAATATGTTGAGCTCAGTTTTGTTAGGGATTGTCCTAAAAGTTCTTTTAAGGAAGTTTTACCGCTACTTCCCGTTATTGAAATCGCATTAATATTTGAAATTTTTCTTAAAGTACTAGCAATAATTGAAAAGGATTTAAGGGCATTATTAACTTTAATTTTTTTTTCACTCTTTTGTCCGTAATTTTTGTCAATTATAGACAATGAAGCGCCTTTTTTAATTGCTTGGTCTGCAAACTTATTTCCATCAGTATTTTTTCCTTTTATGCCAATAAAAATATCATTTTTTTTAACTATTTTAGAATTAATTGATGCATTATTTATTTTTTTTATTCTATTTAATCGAATTTTATTAAACTTTTCTTCTAATACGTTTAATTTCCAATCTTTGGATAATTTTTTATTTTTCAATTGAATATTTTTTAAAATAAATTTTCTATCTGAAAAATTTTTTTTGGTCTTATATTCTTGATAATTCTCATGACCTTTTCCTGCTACTACTAGAACACTTTCAGAATCGAGATCTTGAATTGCTTTTTCTATTGCTTTAGATCTAGATGGGATCTCAAGAACTTTGGATTTATTAATTTTTTTTTTAATTTGAAGTCTAATTTTTTTTGGATCTTCTCCTCTTGGATTATCATCAGTTATATAAATCTTGTCAGTCAGTTCATTTGCTATTTTGCCCATAATTTGTCTCTTGGGCTTATCTCTTTCTCCGCCACATCCAAACACTAGAGATATTTTTCTTAACTTAAATTGATTTTTTATACTTTGCAAACAGGCTTTTAATGCTTCAGGAGTATGCGCATAATCAAGTATAACAATAGACCTATTTTTTAAATTTCCTATTTTTTCAAGTCTTCCGTTTACAGGTATAATTTTATTTAATGACTCAATGATTTTTTTCATAGGTAAAATCTGATTTGCGGCAAGAATTGCAAATAATAAATTTTTTATTTGTAGCATTCCAATGAGATCAGTTTCAAAATTATACCTTTGATTTTTAAAAGTAAAAATTATTTTTTGTTTGTTTCCTAAAAATTTATGATTAATTATTTTAAGATCAGATTTGTCTTTCCCAAAAGTATAATATTTTAATTTTTTTTTGTTTAAAATATTTTTAATTTTATTTGATTCTAAAATGTCGTTATCATAAATTATTCTTGCTTTTTTTTTCATTAACTTATTAAATAAAATCATTTTTGAATCAAAATAATTTTTAAATGATTTATGATAATCTAAATGATCTCTAGAAAAATTTGTAAATAATCCAACATCAAAATTTAACCCATCGAGTCTATGTTGTTTTAAACCGTGGCTGGAAGCTTCTAAAATAACATTTTTTATTTTTTTTTTTACTAATTTTTCTAATATTTTGTTTAGGCTTATTGGATCTAAGGTAGTATTTTTTAGTGGCATATTTATATTTCTTGAATTTACCCCAAGTGTTCCAATTGAAGCGGCAGTTGTGTTGCATTGTTTTAGTATTTGAATAAAAAAATTTGCCACAGATGACTTTCCATTAGTTCCTGTTATAGCTATTAAATTCTTTGGCTTTTTTTTATAAATTTTTGAAGCTGTTTCAGCAAGTAGCTTCCTAATATTTTTACTATTTAAATATAATATATTTTTTTTAAATCCTTCATTTTTTAATTCTGAAACAATTGTTTTGGCGCCATTATTAATTGCATCATCTATAAATTTATTTCCATTTTTTTTATTCCCTTTAATTGCAAAAAAAATATCCCCCTTTTTACATTTTTGGCTATCAAATTGAATTTCTGAAAATTTATGAGATTTAAAATTTTCTTTTGTATTTTTAAAAATTTTTCCTAACAACATATAGTTAAAAACAAAATCCTAGTATTTTGTGGCTAAAATTGGTCCAATTTTTTCAATAATCTTGCCTGCAATTTCTACAGTTGTCCAACCAGCGGTATTAAAAGGTGTTCCCTTGTATGATCCTTTCTTATTTCTGTAATTATAAACATATTCTTTAGAAATTTTAGGCTCATCTAACAATGTAACTAAAACAAATTTGGGTTTTGATGTTGGAAAAATTGCAACAAATGTATTTATTTTTGCTTTCGAATAAACACCTTGGTATAATTTTTGTGCAGTGCCTGTTTTTCCACCAACTTCGTATCCTGGTACATTAGCTTGTTCAGCAGTACCTTCTTCTGATGATACTATTTTTCTTAAAGCAGTGTTTACTTTTTGCGACAGTTCTTTTTTTAATATTCTTTTTTTTTTGGTACTTTTATTTGAATTATTTTTTATTAAAGTTGGATCAATATAAAAACCTCCATTAGATATAATTGAATAACCTTTTGCAAGTTGCAAAGGGGTTGTGGTTATACCATGTCCAAAAGAAGCTGTTGCCAGTTTGCATTTGCCCCATTTAAATTCTATAGGAGATCCTACTTCTTGAATATCAAAATTTATTTTTTTTAAGACCCCTATGTTTTCCAAAAAAGATTTTAATTTTTTTACGCCTACTTTTTGTCCAATTCTAACCGATCCAATGTTTCCAGATCTTATTAGTATTTGTTCAGCTGTTAAATCTTTTGGTATTTTATTATCATATTCACCTATAGTATTTTTTCCACAACGTATTTTTTTTTTTAAATCTTTAAACTCCGTTTCTGGTTGAATAACTTTTTCATGAAGACCTGCAGCATAAGTAAATGTTTTAAAAACTGATCCAAGCTCATAAACACCTTTGGTAGCTCTATTTATATATTTAATATCATCAATTTTTTCTCTTTTATTAAGATCAAAATCAGGCAAAGAAATCATTGAGAGTATTTCTCCTGTATTGACATTCATTAAAATTGCAGCACTTCCAACATTTTGGAAAATTTCTTTTGCTTTAATTAACTCTTTTCTAATTAAATATTGCAAATCAGTATCAACACTTAGTCGAATAGGATTTTTTTCAGATCTTAATTCATGATCAAAATATTTCTCTATACCTGATATTCCATTATTATCATCATCAATTTGCCCAAGAATGTGACTAAAAAGATCTCCGTGTGGATATACTCTAGAAATTTTTTCTTCTGTAATTATAGATTTGTCTCCAAGCAAAATCAATTTTTCTAATTTTTCTTGGCTTATTTGTTTTTCTATATAAAAAAATTTTTTGCCATAAATTTTTTTTTCTATTGTTTTAAAATTTTTTTTTTGGAAAAATTAATTTTAGATTTAATATTATTTTTTTTTTATCAATTACTAAATTAGGATTTATACCTGCATTAATTATATTAATAGTTTTAGCTAAAATATTTCCGTTTCTATCAGTAATAGTGGCACGATAGTCTTTTTTTTTAATATTTAATTGTTTAACACTTGCATTTTTAAATCCAAAATGACCTGATTTTATAGAAAAAATAATTGTTAAAGTCACAAATATAAAAAAAACAAATGCCACTCTATTAAATGATATGCTTATTTGATTTTTAGCATCATTATATGAAAACTTTTCTTCATAGTCTTCGAGTATTAAATTTTTTTTTTTATATTTAGTCATTTTTTGTAAACTTTTCAATTATTATAATATCTTCTTCAAAGTGAATTTTTTTAATTTTCTTAATATCAATAGGCTTTAATTTTTGATCAAAATATTTTTCTTGATATTCGGCTAATTTCTTTGGAGAGCTTAAATAGTTAAAATCCAAAAAAACTAATTCATGTTTATCCTTTAATATTCTAATATTTTCTTTAATTTCAAAAATCTTTTTGTCTATATTTTTCGTTGAATTTTTAATTAATGTCGTTGAGATAATCAGCAAGAATAGCAAAGAGAACAAAAAAAAATTTTTCATAATTTTTTTGATAAATTTTCAATATCAATTAAATACTTAAATTTTTCAGTAAAAGTATCAAAATTATCTGAATGTTTAACTTTTATAGCGTATCTTAGTTTTGCTGATCTAGAAGGTGGGTTTATTTTTTTTTCATATTCAGATGGCAGTATCGGTTTTTTTCTAGTTAGCTTAAATAATTTTTCTTCTTTTTCTTCAAATTGATCAGGAACGTATCTTGACAAATTTATTTTTTGAGAGAAATTTTTAAAAAAAAATTTAATTATTCTGTCTTCAATTGAATGAAATGCAATGACAACAATCATGCCTCCAACCGGTAAAATTTTATAAGCATTAATTAAACCAAATATCAATTCACTAATTTCTTTATTAACAAAGATTCTTAAAGCTTGAAATATTTTTGTTGCATTGTGAATTTTTGAATTTTTCTTTAGTTTGTTGTGGTTAATTAAATTTACTAGATCTTCTGTTTTAACTATTTTTTTTTTCCGTAATAAAGAAATTTTTTTTGAAATTATTTTTGACTTTTTTTCTTCACCAAAATATTTAAAAATTTTTTCAATATCTTTGCTTTCTAGAAAATTTATAACGTCGTGTGCAGAAATATCGTTTAAGCCCATCTGCATATTTAATTTTCCTTTAGCATGAAATGATAATCCTTTCTCTGGATCTTGAATTTGTTTAGTGGAATATCCCAAATCAAATATGATTGCTTTGATATTTTCTTTATTTACATTTAATTTATTAATTTCACTAAATTTTATATTTTCAAAATGGAATCTATCTTTGAATTTTTTCTTTAGATGAATTGCGTTTGAGGCTGTTTTGCTATCCCTATCTATCGCAATTACCTTGTTTTTTAAGTTTAGAAGTATTGCTTTTGAATATCCGCCCTGTCCAAATGTACAGTCTATAAATGTGCCACTGTAAAGAGGGGAAATAATGCTAATTAGTTCATCTAGCAATACTGGAAAATGTTCTTTTCCAAGTTTTACAGTGGCATTCATTTATTTTTTTGAAGACCATTAGTTTTTTTGTCTTCTCAAAAATGCTGGAATTTCTAAATCATCTTCTTCTACGCTTTCGCTTTTTTCAAAAGATGTGAATTCTTCTTCTAAATCTTTTTGAGCATCAGAATCAAATAAATTTGGA